>Ga0208570_1000129_pt1 | contig 38636 bp, 41 predicted proteins | sample DeeseametaMP1202_FD_184192 | JGI IMG/M metagenome (GOLD analysis project Ga0208570, IMG submission 184192) | Marine microbial communities from the Deep Indian Ocean - MP1202 (SPAdes) | ecosystem: Environmental > Aquatic > Marine > Oceanic | place: South Indian Ocean | collected 2011-03-08
TTTTCCGGAGGAAGCGGAGAATTACCCAAAATCAAATCTGCAGCTTTTTCGGCCAGCATCATCACCGGTGCATAGATATTTCCGTTGGTGCTTCTGTCAAAAAAGTTCTGGTGCGCCAGTTGTCAGTTGGATGGACTTTCATGCAATGCAATTGAGCTGGACGAAAGGCAAACCATCAGAATATAAGTCTTCGGAACTTGTGCTTCAACTCACCTGCAAAGTAACATGCTTTCCTGTTCTTTCAAGCATATCAATCAAAGCATCAATCGTGAATTTTGATGATTTACCACGCATTACATCTGAAACTCTAGGGCGTGTAATTTGAAGAACATGAGAGGCATCTTCTTGCTTTAGTTCTTTATCTTTTATCCACTCACTGATAGAGCACATTAACTGTGCTTTAATTTTTAATTTTGTTGCCTCTTGCTCAGAAAACCCCAGTTCTTCGAAAATATTACTATCACTTGAGGTGACATGAGTAATGGATGTATCTGTATTGTTCATGATTGCACCTCTTTAATAATGGCGTTATATCTGGTTTTTGCTATCTCAATATCTTTAGAGCGTGTTTTTTACGTCTTTTTCTGAAATGAGTGGAGTACATATATTTTTTCTGCAAATTTTGCTATATACATAATTCTATAGGCATTGCCGCTATCACTTATTCGAATTTCCTTGACTCCTGCCCCTATTGCCTGAAATGGCTTCCAATCTTCTGGATTTAAACCATTTTGGATACGATGTAGCTGATAACCTGCGTCTTGCTTTGCTTCTGCGGGAAAATTGAGAAGATCTTTGTAGCTAGAACCTATCCAGTAAATTGGTTTATCATCGCCCATACATTTAATGTATAAAATTTAATACAATTTGTCAACGAGTACGTAATTTTCTGTTAAGGCTAACGCTTGTATAACCGGATTTTGGAGGCGCTTGCGCCGGAGAAATTCCGGTTGATACATTTGTTATGACATCTACATATTTCAAGAGAATTATTTATATAGTATAAATAAACAGTCGTTGTTAACTATTTACAAGTGATTTAAAATAAGCAGGAACCGTTGTCTCAAAGGTCATTTTTTCTTTTGTATCGGGATGTAATATGGTTAGAGAGGCCGCATGAAGTGTAAGTCTCTTAATGCCTTTGTCCTTTTCCCCATAAATTTTATCTCCAGCAACAGGAAAACCTTTTTCCGAAAAATGGACCCGAATCTGATTTTTCTTACCTGTAAGCAGATCTATTTCAAGCAGACTATACTTTTTTGATGTTCGCAGAACTTTATACCCGGTCTTAGCAAGCTTACCTTTTTCAGGATCATCAACAGAATACATTTTATGAGCACGATTTTCTGCAAGATATGAAGTGATTACTCCTTCCTTCTTCGATAACGTTCCATGAACTACGGCATAGTACTTTTTTTTAAATCCATGCCATTCGTCCTGAAGACAACGTTTGGCATTTTCATTTTTAGCAAAAATAATAATACCCGAAGTATCTCTATCCAAACGGTGCACGATAAATACCCTGTTTCTCGATTTCTGATTCCCTTTTCTGACGTACGTATTTAATAGATAATAAGCTGTATTTTCTCTGACTTTCTCAGTACTCACTGTTAAAAGGCCACTCATTTTATCTACAACCAGAATATCATGATCTTCATAGAGAATAGAAAGACCTCTGGGCTGATACCTTTTTGGGGGACTTTTAAAGTTTTTCTTACTTTTCGGCATAATGTTTACTTAAGAATACTGGATTGTATTGTCAAATAGCTCTTCTACCTTTCTGTTCAAGAACAGCTATATTTACAATCTTAATAGTTTTTCTGGGGGTTGTACGCCGTTAGACATTTTTGATTTTCTTTTTTTCTTTTACATAACGTCGCGTTAACCGGTTGACAAAGCGCGTAGCGGTTTGACAATCCGGTTGAACAGCTTGTTATGCATTTTCCTCTCGATGACAAACGGCTTCGATGTTGTGACCATCCGGGTCAATAACAAATGCACCATAATAATCTGAATGATATATCGCTCTAATTCCAGGTTTCCCATTGTCTTTTGCCCCAGCCGCAATAGCTGCCTCATAAAACTGATTTACCTTTTCTCTACTTTCTGCAATAAATGCGATGTGCATGGGAGATTGAGTTTTCTTATCGGTACCAAACCAGAAATCTGGTTTTCCATTTTTACCAAAGCCAGCCCACCCTTGATCTTCCGCCACTAACTTAATGTCCAGGGGTGCTAGAACCTTAGTATAAAACTCCTTGCTTTGATCGTAGTCGGATATAGCAATTCCTATATGGTCAATGATCATTGTTACATTCTCCATTTAATGCATAACGTCTCAAATCACCGGCGGCAAAAAGCAGAGCGACGAGGAACGAGGAGCGCCGCTTTTTGACGTCCGAGTGAATTTGCCTTGTTAGGCGATATTACTCGCCGATGTGAAACCATTCTTCTTCCTTTAGGTTTTTCATGAATTCATAGATAGCGTCTAGACAATTATGTTCAGATGCCCATTCAATATGCTCACGCAGCCGAAGTGTTTTTAGCATTGTAGGTGTGTCCCACCATGCAGCAAGGATCAATGGCAATGCGGGTTTCCAGCCGTTACCTTTTCTTTTTCTATTCGGAAGCATTTCATAAAGTTTATTCCACTTTTTTGGTTGCGGACAAACACGATCATTCTTTTGTGCTTCTTCCAATACTTGCTCTAATGACACCATGTCTATTCTTTTGCTCGCCTAACTTATTATTATAAGGCATAATGCCCGTTTAATCAGATATTATCCGGTTTATCAGGCATGTTGCCCCACATAAAGTTTTTTCAGGCAATTTGCCCTGATAAGTTGATAATCACCGGCTAATCAGGATTACTGAAAAGTAATTTCAACAAAAAGAATCAACTAGTATCCAAACTAAATGTCAACCTACCGTACATATTTGACATTGGTTCCAATATCATCTGGACAAAAATGGAATGTTGAATCTTAGTCCCGGTCTGTGCGGTAAAATTTAACATCTTCCGGAGGAAGCGGAGAATTACCCAAAATCAAATCTGCCGCTTTTTCGGCCAGCATCATCACCGGCGCATAGATATTTCCGTTGGTGATGTAAGGCATTACGGAAGCATCAACCACACTCAAGTTTTCGACTCCATGAACCTTCATACTTTCCGGATCAACCACGGACATGCTATCCGTCCCCATTTTACAAGTACAGGAAGGATGCAGCGCGGTTTCGCCATCTTTGGCCACCCATTTCAAAACTTCTTCGTCGCTTTCAACTTCAGGACCTGGTGATAGTTCACCGGCATTGTATTGATCAAAGGCTGGTTGATTCAGGATATTACGAGCACAACGGACAGCTTCTCCCCACTCACGGCGGTCCTGTTCTGTGGACAAATAATTGAAGCGCAGTTTAGGATAAACTCTCGGATCGGTGGACTGTATTTTTACGGAACCTTGCGCATCGGAATACATTGGTCCGACATGTACCTGGTAACCGTGTCCTGAACCAGGAGAAGAACCATCGTAACGAATAGCCAGTGGCAAAAAGTGAAACATGATGTTTGGATATTTTTCCTGCTCATTGCTGCGGATAAAACCTCCTGCTTCAAAATGATTAGTGGCGGCCGGACCTTTACGGTGAAAAAGCCATTGATAACCGATCCAGGGTTTGTTGTACCATTTCAAGGCGGGCGCCATGGAAACCGGTTTTTTGCAAGCATATTGGATATAGACTTCCAAATGATCCTGCATATTTTCCCCCACTCCAGGCAAGTCATGCACAACATCAATTCCGAGTTTTTCCAATTCCTCAGCATTACCAATTCCGGAAAGTTGTAAAAGTTGCGGAGAGTTGATTGCGCCTCCGCAGCAAATGATTTCGCCGGCATACACTTTTTCGGAACGACCCCGACTTTTGGAAAATTCTACTCCAACAGCATGAGGTGTCCCCCCGGGGTTTTTGGCTTCAAATAGTATTTTGGTGGTCAGTGTACGGCAGTGAACGGTGAGATTCTGACGCTTTTTGACCGGATGCAAATATGCCCTTGCCGAACTCATTCTCCGACCACGATGGAGATTGCGGTCAAAGCGCGAAAAACCTTCCTGTTTGAATCCATTTACATCCTCAGTCAAGGGATAACCTGCTTCCTGTACTGCTTCAAAAAACGCGCTGAATAACGGATTTTCGCAAGGTCCTCTTTCCATGATCAAGGGGCCGTCTGCACCGCGGAAATCATCTCCGCCAGCCAAACAATTTTCCATGCGTTTGAAATAGGGCAAACAGTGTGCGTAATCCCAGTTTTCCATGCCTGAATCTGCGGCCCAACGTTCATAATCCATTGGATTTCCGCGCTGAAAAATCATGCCGTTAATACTGCTTGATCCACCAAGAACTTTGCCCCGTGCATGAAAGATGCGTCGGTTGTTCATGAATGGTTCCGGTTCTGATTCGTAACACCAGTCGTAGTATTTGTTACCGATTGGAAATGTTAAACCGGCAGGCATGTGGATGAAAATATCCCAGATATAATCCGGACGACCTGCTTCGAGAACCAGTACTTTGTGGGATGGATCAGCACTCAAGCGGTTGGCCAGAGCACAACCCGCAGAACCTCCACCGATGATGATTGTATCGTAATTTGTTTTTGACATTTTTGAACTTTGTTTTACTGTGTTGATTATTTAAGCCTTAACACTTAACTGTTTGCGAAAAAGGCTGCCGAAGTTTTCAGGACAGTCCTGAATTCCGGATAACCTTAGTAAATGCCAGGCCAGTGCATGGTTACTGGAAGTTACGGGTTTCCCTAAAAGTGCTTCCGCTTCTTCGATGACTGATGCTACTCTCAAATTTGTACAAGAAACAAAAACACCGTCACATTCTGCAGTCGCACCAATTTTTACAATTGATTTAAGAATTGATTCAGAGGAAATTCTACCGACAATAAAATCGTCGGTTTCAAAAAAAGATCCGGTAACTGGAATTTCAAAGCCGGACTCTAGCAGATTGTCCTGCATTTCCTTAGTAATTGCAGGATGATATGGCGTAAGCAAGGCAACCCTCTTAAGATCCAGCGCACGCAAAGCAGCTTTACAGGCAGTCAACGGATTTGTGGTCAGAGTTTCAGGATGTACACTCTGAATTGCTTTCTCAACTCGAGCTTCTCCAATAATTGTTGCACCTGATGTACAACCGTAACCAATCGCACTAAAGTTAAATGACGCAGGAAGTAAAGCTGCAGCAACCGGTAGGTCAGCTTCCATTTTTGCCAAAGAAGACTTAGTAATTTCCATCTCATTTGGAATACGCGCATGATAAAGTGCTACTCCATTAAAATCAAGGAGAGTACGAAATTCATGTTCCAGTGTTTGATCCGAACTAAGCACAATTACGCCAATATTAGCGCGTTCTCCCAGCCCAATATCAGTTTTAAACTGCAATTCTAAAATATTATTTTCACTGATCTTAGTTTTATCCATCGCTATTTTTTAGCATTGCTTCCTTCTTCAGCGCAACTCTCAAATTAAGCTAAAATTCTAGAAATGTTTTGCAGAGAATCTGAGAGGAATTTTAGCAATCATTTTTCTCAAGCACAAGGTGGAAACAACTAAGGTTTTTTACGCAAATTATCGACAGGAATCTCGTATAAATCTGTGTTCATAGGCGGCGAATAGTTTTTCATCAGCATTAAATCGGAACTCTATCTTCTTATAAATTTAATTTCGGAACTCTTAGTTCCGTTTTTGTGAGCTATCTATGCTGCAAATTAAGTGAAATCAATTCGCATTTATGTATTTAATATTACTAGTTATTTTTATAGTTTATTTTTTTTACAGAATAAAACTTTTTTGGATTACTGTTATTAGCAAATTCCTTGCTTGAATTAGCGGAACTAATAGTTCTTGTTTTTAGGATTTGCATATTTTTACATAGTATTTTCAATATGTTACAGTTTGGCATTGGGTATGCAGAAATAGTGAAGTCTGAATCAGAAAACAAGAAACTATTACACCAAGATAAATATACTAAGTTTTTCAGTAAATTTTGTTAAGTAAGAATTTGTTCACAACAACTTCAATTTCGCAGGGACGATTCTTCATCCTGTTTGCGGGTGTGCTCTGGAGTACCGGAGGACCGTTGATTCGTTTGTTGGAAAATGCTTCGGAGTGGCAATTCCTTTTCTATCGTTCACTTGCTCTAGCAACTACTCTGTTTTTACTGATAAAAATAAAAAATCGCGACACCATGGCGCTCTTCAAAAAAGCTGGTGTCGCAAGTGTAGTTGGAGGGTTGTTTCTTTCTTTTGCTTTTGTTTCATTCGTTTTTTCTGTCACTCACACGACAATTGCAAACACTCTTTTTATGATGAGTTCCGCACCTTTCATTGCCGGAATTTTGGGATGGTTGTTGTTGAAGGAGCAGATTAGTAAAATTCAATGGATAGCAATGTCAGTGGCTTCCTTAGGAATTATTGTCATGATTCAAGATGGAGTTTCCGGAGAATCTCTGTTTGGAAGTTTGACTGCGTTTGCAACAGCGGTTGGTTTTGCCGGGTTTACAGTTTCCTTACGTTGGGGAAAAAGTGAAAATATGTTGCCCGCAGTTTTTTATGCAGGGTTGTTCGGGGTATTTATCAGTACGGTTGGGGCGGTGTTTTTCAACAAAGGATTTGTCGTCTCGCATAATGATTTACTCGTCGCCACAGGTTTTGGAACATTTGGGTTGGGCTTCGGATTGATTTTATATGTTGCAGGATCGAAAAAAATTCAAGCCACTGAATTGGTGCTGCTTAGTTTGATAGAAATTATCTTGGGGCCAATCTGGGCCTGGATGTTTTTTCGTGAATTACCAACTTCTCTGACCATGATTGGAGGGGTGATTTTGCTTTCAGCAATTCTTTTTCAAACTTTTGCTGGACTGGGTAATACACGCGAAAGTATTCAATCTTTACCAATGTAGAACACAAAATTATTGTGAAATATTAAAATGGTTAATCGTAAAAAAAGAGGCGGCGGGAGGGCCGCCAGACAGGCTGCACAGAGTGTTCCTGTAACTCAGGGAGTTCCGTACATAACCCGCAAAGTTCCGGTTTATGAGATACTTGATGAGGAAGGTTTGGCCTTGATTGAAAACAATGCCGATATAATTTTACAGGAAATTGGAGTTGAGTTCAGAGGTGATGCCGATGCATTACAATTGTGGAAAGATGCGGGTGCGGACATCAACGGCGAACGAGTTCGGATTCCGAAAGGTCTTTGCAAAAAACTGATTCAGGAAAACGCTCCTGTGGAATTTACGCAACACGCCCGCAATCCGGAACGTAGTGTAAGGATTGGCGGAAAGAATATGGTTTTAGTGCCGGCATACGGTTCGCCTTTTGTACGTGATTTAGAAAAAGGCCGACGCTACGCGACGATTGAAGATTTTCGGAATTTCGTCAAGCTCGCATATTCTACACCGTTCTTACATCATTCCGGAGGAACAATTTGCGAACCGGTAGATTTGCCCGTCAACAAACGTCATTTCGACATGGTCTACACCCATATGCGCTACAGTGACAAACCGTTCATGGGTTCAGTGACTGCTCCGGAACGTGCGCAGGATACTGTCGATATGGCCAAGGTTCTTTTTGGTGAAGAATTTGTACAGGACAATACTGTCATCACCAGTTTGATCAACGCGAATTCACCACTGGTCTGGGATTCCACTATGATTGGCGCACTAAAAGTATATGCCCGAAACAATCAGGCATGTGTGGTTTCACCGTTTTGTATTGCGGGAGCCATGTCTCCGGTTACAGTCGCAGCCACGGCGGCTCAGCTTTACGCTGAAGCGCTTTCCGGAATGGCATTCGCACAGTTGGTACGTCCGGGCGCACCTGTTATTTTTGGCACTTTTTCAAGTTCAATGTCAATGCAGTCCGGAGCACCGACTTTTGGAACGCCTGAACCACAACTTGTACTTTATATCGTGGCCGCGTTATCTAGGCGGCTTGGAGTGCCTTTCAGAAGTGGCGGCGGATTAAACAGCGCTAAAATACCGGATGCACAAGCGGCTTATGAAGCAGCAAACACATTGCAGCACGCAATGCTGGCCGGCGTAAATTTTATGCTCCATACCGCAGGCTGGCTCGAAGGCGGATTGTCGATGGGTTACGAAAAATTCATCATGGACATTGACCAAGCCGGAATGATCCACTCCTTTTTGGCAGGAGTTGACCTTTCCGAAAACGGACAGGCCATGGACGCTATTCGGGAAGTCGGACCTGGCAAACATTTCCTGGGCTGTGAACACACTCAGGCAAATTTCAAATCCGCGTTTTTCCGTTCCAGTGTTGCGGACAACAACAGTTTTGAACAGTGGGATGCCGACGGAAAAATGGATACCGCCCAGCGTGCAAATATAATCTGGAAAAAAATGCTAAACGATTACGAAATGCCGGCTATGGATCCTGCAGTTGATGAAGCGCTTTTAGCTTTTATCCGGCAACGGAAAGAATCGTTTCCGGACGCAAATTATTGAGCAAAATGAAGACTGACGATCCTTTACTTAAACCGTTTCAGCTCAAGCATTTGAGTTTGAAAAATCGGATACTGAGTACGAGCCATGAACCGGCATATTCAGAAAACGGGTTGCCAAAAGAACGCTATCGTTTGTATCATGAGGAAAAAGCCAAAGGCGGAATTGCCTTAACCATGTTCGGCGGTTCAACTCTGATAGCAGCAGATTCGCCTCCGGTATTTGGAAATTTGTATGCGGGAAATGACAAGATCATTCCATATTTCCAAAAAATGGCGGAAGGCGTTCACAAATACGGTACGGCTCTGATGTGTCAAATCACGCACTTGGGGCGCAGGAGCGTTTCCAACGCCGGTGATTGGCTACCGATTGTGGCTCCGTCCTGTGTGCGTGAACCAGCGCATCGGGGTTTTCCGAAAATTGCTGAGGAAACGGACATCCGCCGAATAGTAAAAGCCTACGGCGCCGCCGCAAAACGATGTCAGCAAGGTGGTTTGGACGGAGTTGAAATTGAAGCTTACGGACATTTTCTGGATGCGTTTTGGTCTCCAAGAACTAATTTCCGCAATGATCGCTACGGCGGCAGTTTGGAAAATCGAGCCCGCTTTGCTTTGGAAGTTTTGGAGGAAATCCGTAAACAAGTCGGCAGTGCGTACATCGTTGGAATCCGTATGGTTTTTGATGAAGCATTGGACAAACAACTTGACGGCGGTTTGTGTTTGGAAGAAGGTCTTAAAATAGGCGAAATGCTGGTCAATACCGGAGGTTTGGATTTCATCAATGTCATCCAGGGTCATGTTGATACACAGGAAGGATTGTCGCACATAATTCCAAATATGGGCACACCTGCAGGACCGCAGCTTGAATTTGCGGGAGCGATCAAACGTGAATTTGATTTACCAGTTTTTCATGCTGCACGCATAAACGAAGTGGCAACGGCACGCTACGCATTACGTGAAAACTTGCTGGACATGGTCGGAATGACACGGGCGCACATGGCTGATCCGTACATTGTGGCAAAAATTGAATCCGGAAATGAAGAACGAATCCGGCCCTGTGTAGGAATGGGTTACTGTCTGGATCGTTTGTATGAAAACGGTGACGCACTTTGCGCTCACAACGCTGCTACCGGACGCGAACAAACGATGCCGCACCTTGTGCCGAAATCTTCCGGAAGTGCGAAAAAGATTGTGGTAATCGGTGCCGGACCTTCCGGATTAGAAGCGGCTCGTGTTTGTGCGGAACGTGGACATTCGGTCGTTTTGTTTGAAGCGAATGAACGTGCGGGAGGTCAACTCATTTTGGCGGCAAAAGTTGAACGTCGTCGCGAAACAATCGGAATCGTGGATTGGCTTTTCGCTGAAGTGCAAAGGCTTGGTGTGGAAATCCGTTTCAATTGTTATGCGGAAGTTCCAGAAGTTTTAGCGGAAAATCCGGAGGTTGTAATAGTCGCTACTGGTGGATTACCAAATACGGATTTTTTGCGGGAAGGCGCAGATTTGGTAGTTTCTAGCTGGGATATTCTTGCAGGAACAGTGAAAGCAAAAAAGAATATTTTATTGTTCGATGACAACGGACAACATCCCGGAATTTCCTGTGCGGAATTTTTGGCAAAGCAAAACTTAAATCCGGAAACAAATTTCGAATATGTAACTCCGGAAAGAATCATTGCACCGGATGTCGGCGGAACAAACTATCCTGCGTATCTGCGGGCTTTGTACGAAAATGAGGTGACAATCACGCTCAATCATCGTTTAACAGATGTGCGCCGCAACGGCTCCGGATTGACTGCTGTGCTCTACAACGAATACACACATACGAAAATTGAACGTACCGTCGAGCAAATTGTAGTGGAACATGGAACACTTCCACTGGACGAACTTTATTTTGGACTGCGGGCGCAGTCGATCAACTGCGGAGAAATTGATTTGGAATGCTTGATTTCCGGAAAACCGCAAAATATTAATTCCAATCCGGATGGGAAATTTAAACTGTTTCGAGTCGGCGATGCTGTCGCCAGCCGGAATGTACACTCGGCGATTTACGATTCTTTGCGCTTATGCAAGGATTTGTAGTCTGCTTGAGTTATTACCATAACCAACCTCAAAGAGGCTGAAATGAGCGAAGAAGAAAAAGACTTAATTGAAGACGAAGAAGAATTGGATTTATCCACACTTCCGGATGATGAACTCGTCCTGCAAATGCACGATGACCTTTACGATGGACTCAAAGAGGAAATCGAGGAAGGCACAAATATTTTACTCGGACGAGGATGGACACCGGACAAAGTACTAAGCGTCGCACTCGTGGAAGGAATGCGCATTGTGGGTATTGATTTCCGCGATGGAATTTTGTTTGTTCCAGAAGTATTGCTTTCGGCAAATTCAATGAAAGGCGGAATGCATATTTTGCGTCCTCTACTTGCGGAAACCGGTGCGCCTCCTGTTGGAAAAGCTGTCATCGGTACAGTCAAAGGCGACATCCATGACATTGGTAAAAATTTGGTCGGAATGATGTGGGAAGGCGCCGGTTTTGAAGTAATCGACATTGGCATCAACAATTCGGTAGAAAAATATTTAGACGCAATTGAAGAACACCAACCCGACATTTTGGGACTATCCGCTTTGCTCACCACGACTATGCCTTATATGAAGGTTGTGATTGAAGAGTTGGGAAATAAAGGTATTCGTGACGAACTGATTGTGCTCGTTGGAGGTGCGCCGCTAAACGAAGAGTTTAGTCTTGCAATCGGTGCTGACGCATATTGCCGTGATGCCGCAGTGGCAGTTGAAACCGCAAAAACGATGATAGATCAACGTCGCGCAGAATCTGCGCAACTGAAAATGGCAGCGGCATAAAATTTCTTTCCATTGAATAAACATGAATGGTTTGGAAAATAAACGAAGACGCGGCCGGAACAGTCGTAAAGCAAAAACGGAAAAACACGTTGCCTCTCCAGAAAAATGGGCTGAGAGGAGTGAGCCTTCAGACAAAATTTTAATTTTGGCGTGCGGTGCATTGTCGAAGGAGATTTCCACGCTGATTCGACTGAACGGCTGGACTCATTTGAAAGCACGTTATTTGCCTGCGATCTTACACAATACTCCGGAAAAAATTGCAGATGAATTGCGGATTAATCTGCAGGCCGCACAAACAAAATTTTCCAGAATTTTTATTGGTTACGCGGATTGTGGATCAAAAGGAAAAATAGATTCCTTGCTGAAAGAATTTGGCATTGAGCGTTTGCCCGGTGCACATTGTTATGAGTTTTTTTCCGGTAAGCAGTCGTTTGCGGAAATGATGGAAGATGAGCCAGGAAGTTTCTTCCTCACCGATTTTTTGGTGGAAGCATTTGACAAACTGGTATGGCAAGGTATGAAGATCGACCGTTATCCGGAACTCTTGGAAATTTACTTTAAACATTATAAAAAACTGGTTTACCTCGGACAAACTGAAAATCCTGAATTACAAACACAAGCAGTCGAAATAGCGCAGCGTTTGGGGTTGGAATATGAGTACCGTTTCAGCGGTTATGGTGAACTCGAACACTCTTTGTCCGCATTAGCGGCAACATGATAAAAAATGGCAAAACGAACAATAATATTTTGGCGTGATATTCCATCGCAGGTTGTAGTTAAACAGGGCAGGACTTCAGCAAAAAAACAATTAACCAAACGCTTTATGGTTGCCATAGACAGGGCCGCAATGCGTGCCGGACGGCAAGGAAGTGAGGCGTATCTTGAAGATTGGCGGCGTCAAATTGAAACTTGTCAAGGCGACCCACAAACAATTGTGGAAACTACTGCTGAAGAATTGGAAGCACGATTTTCTGATGATGTTTTAAAAGCGCTCATAAAAAATAAAGGTTTAAATCCAACTGATACTTGAAATAAATATAAAAACAAATGACCGATACAGTTATTAGCTCTGCCAAGAAGGAAGTCATAATTGGCTTTAACCGTCCATTCGTGATGATTGGTGAGCGCATCAATCCGACCGGACGTAAAATGCTGGCAAAAGAAATGGCAGCAGGCGATTTCAGCCGCGTCGAACAAGATACACTGGCACAAGTCGCCGCCGGAGCGCACATGCTCGACGTGAACGCCGGAATTCCTTTGGCCGACGAACCTCAAATTTTGGCTGACACAATCAAGCTTGTGCAATCGCTAACAGACGTGCCGCTTTCCATCGACTCTTCAATAGTAGAGGCACTTGAAGCAGGACTTGAGGTTTATCAGGGCAAGGCTTTGTTAAATTCCGTTACCGGAGAAGAGGAACGACTTGAGATGGTTTTGCCGCTTGTCAAAAAATACGGTTGTGCCGTTGTGGCAATTTCAAATGATGAAACCGGAATTTCAGAAGATCCGGATGTGCGTTTTGCGGTGGCAAAGAAAATTGTGGAACATGCTGCCGATTACGGCATTCCCAGTTCAGATATTATTGTTGATCCTCTGGTAATGCCGATTGGAGCCATCAATACCGCAGTAAGGCAGGTAATGACTTTGGTTCGGCGTTTACAGAATGAACTCAAAGTCAACACTACTTGCGGCGCATCAAACGTCAGCTTTGGTTTGCCCAATCGTGATGGCGTAAATGCGGCATTTTTAACAATGGCAATTGCCGCCGGACTAACTTCAGCAATTACCAATCCTCTCCATGAACCTACCATGCAAGCCGTAATGGGCGCAGATGTGATGATGGGGCACGACCCGCATTGTGCCAAATGGATTAAGAAATATCGTGAACCTGCGGCCGAAGGTGAAAATAATGGGAAACGTGAAAGAAGACGTTCAAGGAGCAAACGTTGACAGAGGAATTATTGAAAAGGAGGTGCTATGAATATTAGTGTTTTTGATCTGTTCAAAATAGGAATTGGCCCATCAAGTTCACACACGCTTGGTCCAATGGTAGCTGCAAAAAAGTTTCTGTTTAATTGTATTCAGCAGTTTCCACTGACGAAAATTTCTTCAGTTAAAACAGAGTTGTTTGGTTCTCTTGCCTTGACAGGAAAGGGACATGGAACAGACATGGCGATTTTAATGGGTTTAGAAGGTGAGGAACCAACTTTGATAAATCCGGAACAAATCCCAAACCGTTTGAAACGTATCCGAAAAAACAAGACTTTGAACTTGCTGGGTGAACATAAAATTGCTTTTGATGAAAGTAAATCACTTTCCTTTTTGTATGACGATTTATTACCACACCATTCAAATGGAATGCGATTCACTGTATTTGACTCGGACGGAAAGAAATTAAGGGAAGAGGATTTTTATTCGGTCGGTGGTGGATTTATTCTGAATGCGGAAGAAATACAAAAAGGACCTGAATCCGGTGGTGAACAAGTGCCATTTCCTTTTCAGACATGTGAAGAACTTTTTGAGCACTGCACGAAAACCGGAATGTCAATCCGCGAATTGATGTGGATCAATGAACAAACATGGCGCTCAGAATCAGACATTTGGGCGAGATTGCTTGAAATATGGGGAGCAATGCAGGAATGCACTAAACGCGGCATGACCTCAACAAAAAAGCTTCTTCCGGGAGGACTGAACGTCCGCAGACGTGCTCCGGGAATATTTAAGGAGTTAGTGGAGAATCCGGAATCCACTCCTGCGGAAATGATGGACTGGGTCAGTTTATTTGCCATGGCCGTAAATGAAGAAAATGCTGCCGGAGCACGTATCGTTACCGCTCCGACTAATGGCGCGGCAGGGGTAATTCCGGCCGTGATGCACTATTATCACCGTTTCCGCAAGGATTTTAATGAAGACAAAATTGTAACTTTTTTGCTAACTGCAGGCGCAATCGGAATTTTATATAAAGAAGGCGCTTCTATTTCCGCAGCCGAAGTTGGTTGTCAGGGAGAAATCGGTGTCGCCTGTTCCATGGCGGCAGCGGGTCTCGCTGCGGTACTGGACTGTAATACTCGTCAAATAGCAAATGCAGCCGAAATCGGCATGGAACATAATCTTGGACTAACCTGCGATCCTGTGGGTGGACTGGTACAAATTCCGTGTATTGAACGAAATACGATGGGTGCCTTGAAGGCCATCAACGCCGCGCGTTTAGCAAAACGCGGTGATGGGCAACATATTATCTCGCTTGATAAAGTGATCAGCACAATGCACAAAACAGGCAAAGATATGATGCATATTTACAAGGAAACCTCACTGGGTGGACTTGCGGTGAATGTGCCGGAATGCTGATTTTACAGGTATATTTTAAAGAATGAGTGCTGAAACGAAAGGAATGATCTTAGGAATATTAGGCGTTACATGTTTTGGTTTTGGTTTTGGTTTTGGTTTTGGTTTTGGTTTGACTCTGCCTGCAACTCGTCTTATCATTTCCTGATTTGAGCCTGTATTCATTGATTTGGAACGCGGTGACTTGGCTTCTTTCGTAGCAGCGAATTTGTTAAAAGTTACTAAGCAGACAAGACTTGGTCTTCGACAATTTTACCAACTTTGGGAGTAGCCGCAGGTAAAGTTGTAGCATTTTCAACCTTATCCGCATGGGCTATGCAAACTGTTACGGCATCTCACGGAGGAGGAGTACTGGGAGTGATGCCTTTAGCAACAGCTTTTCCGCTGTGAGGAAAGCTCTCAAAAGAAAACGGAGGTTGGCATGGTAACGCTTGGAAAGAAAATGCCTATTTATGAACGATGAGCAATCTTCAAGGTGAGATTGAACATGAATTATTCTTAAACTATTAACAATGACAAACACATGAAAACCGACCAAACTGATTTAGCAGCACAATATCCGGATTTGCCAAGCATACCATCTGATATTGAAATATCTCAAAATGCGGTAATGAAACCAATTGCAGAAATTTCTCCTATACTGGGAATCGATCCCGACGACTTGGAACTATATGGTAAATATAAAGCCAAAATTGAAAATAAGGTTTGGGAGGATATTAAAGATCGTCCTGATGGAAAACTTATTGTGGTTACTGCTGTGACTCCAACTCCAGCTGGAGAAGGTAAGACTTGCACCTCGATCGGCTTGGCACAAGCGTTTGGAAAACTTGGAGTAAAAAGCGCATTGGCTATCCGTGAACCAAGTTTAGGGCCAACTTTTGGGATTAAAGGAGGTGCTGCCGGTGGAGGTTATTCCCAGGTTTTGCCCATGGAAGACATCAATATTCATTTCACCGGAGATTTGCATGCCATTTCCATTGCTCATAATTTACTGTCTTCTGTGCTGGACAACTCAATGCATCATGACAATCCGCTTAACATTGATCCGGAACGTGTGACTTGGAGACGGACGATTGATTTGTGTGATCGTCAACTCCGGAATTGTGAAGTTGGACTGGGGTCTAAATTTGATGGATTTCCCCACAATTCCGGCTTCGATATTGTTCCCGCTTCCGAAGTGATGACCATCATGGCCTTAGCCCTAGACATGGAGGATTTGCGTGAGCGTCTCGGGCGTATCGTAGTGGCTTACAACACTTCAGGGAAACCCGTTTTTGCCCGAGAATTAAGCTGTATCGGTTCCATGTGCGTCATCCTTAAAGACGCCATCAAGCCAAACTTGGTACAAACTTGCGAGCACACTCCAGTTCTGATACATTGTGGGCCGTTCGGAAACATTGCTCACGGTTGTAACAGTGTGCGTGCAACCAGACTTGCACTCAAGCTTGCACCGTATGTTATCACAGAAGCAGGATTCGCTGCCGATTTGGGTGCAGAAAAATTCGTCAACATCAAGTGCCGTCAAGCTGGTTTGACTCCAAATGGAGCAGTTTTGGTTGCTACAGTTCGTGCACTCAAATATCACGGTGGTGTGGAAAAAGAAGATTTGAAAACAGAAAATGTGGAAGCACTGCAAACCGGATGCGAAAACCTGAGAACACACGCGGAAAACTTGCAAAAATATGGTTTGCCTGTAGTGGTGGCAATTAACCGTTTCCCCACCGATACTCCGGCAGAGTTGGATGTTGTACGCCAGTTCTGTTCGGACATGGGCGTGGAATGCTCTTTGAGTGAAGTGGTTGCACGCGGCGGCGACGGAGGACTTGACTTGGCTAAAAAAATCAAAAACATTGTCGATACCAAACCGGGTGCTCCTAACTTTTTCTATCAAATTGAAGACCCAATTAAATCAAAAATCGAAGCCATCGCTCTTGAAGTGTACCGTGCAGATGGTGTGGACTTCACAGAAGAAGCGGAAGCATCCATTGCGAGTTTAGAAGAAAACGGTTTGGCGAATTGGCCGATTTGCATGGCAAAAACTCAATCATCCATTTCCGATGATCCTAAAAAACGCAACGCACCGCGCGGTTGGCGTTTACAAGTAAGGGATGTGAAGGTCTCAAACGGCGCCGGATTTATTGTTGCGCTTACCGGAAAAATGATGCTCATGCCCGGGATGCCTCGTGAATCCGCTGTGCAAAAGATTGACATCGATTCTAATGGACGCATAACAGGACTGTCCTGATTTAAAATTCTTTATTTTTTACAGAAATTTGTTGCGGATATTCGGCTATTAAAATGAGCGGAAAACAGAAATTTACCATTAGTCTTAACAACATCGTGGTTTACGGATATCACGGTGTGCATCCTGAGGAAAAATCTCTGGGTCAGCGATTTGAAATTGATCTGGAATATCGCTTGTCAAATCCTGCATTTCCGTGGAAAGATGAGGAGCGCGCCACCGTATCTTACGTGAACGCGCACAATATCGTGAGTAAGGTTTGCGCAGAACAAAGCTTCAACCTGATTGAAACACTTGGGAACCGGATTGTTGAAGAAATGAGGGCACGTTTCTCGGTAGACCTCATTATAGTTCGTGTACGAAAACCGTCGGTGCCAATTCATGGAATACTTGATCATGTTGAAGTGGAAGTAGTCTGGCAGGCATAAGCTGAATATTATTAAATAAAATAAACTGTGAAGGACATATACGAGTTTCTGGATGAAAACCAAGTTGGGTACGAACGTCACGATCACCGGGCTGTTTTTACTGTAGAAGAAGCAAAAGAGTATTCTCCAAAACTGGATGGAGCATCAACAAAAAATTTGTTTTTGCGTGACAAAAAGGGAACAAGACATTTTTTGCTAACAGTTCCGGAAGACAAAAAAGTGGATCTGAAATATCTTTCCACAAAAATAGGTTCGTCCCGTTTAAGCTTTGCTTCTCCGGAACGACTTAAAACACATTTGGGAATTGAACCTGGTGCCGTCAGTTTATTGGCATTGGCCAATGATCAGGAACAAAATGTTGAAGCCTTCATAGACCAGGAAATTTGGCAGGCCGAGGCAATTCTTTGTCACCCTTTGGTGAACACAAGTACGTTAGTGATTCCGCGTAAAGACATGGGACAGTTTCTTGAAAAAACTGGACATGGAGTAAATTTGATTGAGGTTTAAAAATCAAATTAAATTATAAAACATTTAAATTAAAAAGAGAAAAATGAACAGAAAAGCAGATGCAATCATTGTTGGAGCCGGTGTGATTGGTTCAGCAGTCGCGTTTGAATTGGCTAAACGTGGTTATAAAACACTAAACATCGACAAACTGCCGACTTCCGGATATGGCTCGACCAGTAATTCATGCGCCATTGTACGAGCCCATTATTCCACTTGGGATGGAGTAGCCATGGCTTATGAAGGCTTTCATTATTGGGACGACTGGGCGAATTATCTTGGCGTGAAAGACGAACGTGGAATGATCAAATATATGAAAACCGGTTCCATCATGTTCAAACTTCAAGGTGAAGATCATAGCAAAAAATGTTTGAAGTTGTTTGATGAAATTGGTGTTGAACATGAAATCTGGGACTTGGCAAAATTGAAGGAACGTATGCCAATTTTTTCACATGATCAATATGACGGAACAACACGTCCGGATGAAGACGAGCATTTTTTCGACAAAACCGGAAAGCAAATCGAAGGTGCGGTTTATACTCCAGGTTCAGGGTACGTCAGTGATCCACAACTAAGTTCGCACAATTTACAAGTTGCCGCAGAAGCCAAAGGCGGAGAATTCTTGTTCAATAAAGAAATTACAGAAATTCGTCAGGAAAACGGAAAAGTTAGCGGAGTGACTTTAAAAAGCGGAGAGCAAATTGACGCGCCAATTTTTGTGAATGTCGCCGGACCACATTCTTTTGTGATCAACCGTATGGCTGGAGTTGAGGATCAAATGAACATCAAAACCAATGCCTTGCGCCACGAAGTGCATCATGTACCTTCGCCGGATGGATTTGATTTTGAAAAAAATGGTTGTCACACTTCGGACGGAGACAATGCAATATATTTCCGTCCGGAAACAGGCAATACCATTCTCATCGGCAGTGAGGATCCGCTTTGTGATCCGAAAGAATGGGTCACGGATCCTGACAATTACAACAATCAAATCACTGAATCACAATGGAAAGCCCAGGTTTACCGCTGTGCACGTAGAATTCCGGATTTAAAAATTCCTTCACGGACAAGTGGAGTGGTTGATTTGTATGATGTTTCAGATGATTGGATTCCAATTTATGATAAGTCTGTACTCGGAGGATTTTACATGGCAATCGGTTCCAGTGGAAACCAATTCAAAAACGCGCCCGTTGCAGGACACTGCATGGCCGAACTGATTGATGCTTGTGAAAAAGGACACGATCATGATGCCGATCCTGTGAAAGTCAAAACGGTGTACACCGGATTGGAACTCAATATGGGATTTTATTCGCGTAACCGAGAAATTAACCCTAACAGTAGTTTTTCTGTGAACGGCTAAACTTAATTTTAATAAGTTTTGCAAGCGGCTTGCTCTTTTTTAAAAAACAATATATTGTTTTCGGCAAAACATTATTTTGCTTGAAAAAGAGAACTAATAAGTAGAAAGTTAAGGATACTTCAACGACAGTAAAATGATACTCTGTCTTGGAACTTTTGAATAAGACATAATTGATAGTCCAATCGCCAATTTTTTCGCAGGATCAAGGGCAGACTGAGTGGACATAACCGATGACTTTCCATCAAAATGAGTCATAAAAACCAAACAGCTAATCTTTAAAACGCACCATGAGCTTTCAACTAAATTGCCCAAATTGCGGCAAACGTGCCGTGAGCGAATTTACTTTCAAAAGTGAATTCTTGAGAAGACCTTCTGCCGACGCTGATTTTTCAGAGTGGACAGATTATGTATATTTCCGGGATAACAACTTGGGGCGCCAAATAGAATGGTGGCATCACCGCAGTGGTTGTCAAAGCTGGTTTTTAGCAGAACGAGACACCATGAACAATACAGATCACCGAAGTTTTTGGTACGGAGATCTGGAACAAAATACTAAAAACAGCGACGCAGAAGCCTGATGGCAAAACGTATCACCAAACATCAAAATTGCGAACTCCCAGATATGGGAGAAGAAATCTCATTTACTTTCAATGGTAAGCGTATCAAAGCCTTTTCCGGTGACAGCATCACCTCTGCGCTGATTGCTTCCGGAAGCACTTTGCTTTCACGAAGTTTTAAGTATCACCGCCCTCGTGGAGCTTATGACGTTTTCGGACAGGGACATGAATCTTTGGTTACTGTCAATAAAGAACCAAATATTTTAGCAGACCGAGTTCAGGTCGAGAACGGCATGGTTGTGGAATCGCAAAATGTCTGGCCTTCGGTAGAATTTGATATCAATGCGATAAATGACGTATTTGTGCCGATGTTGCCAAATGGTTTTTATTACAAAATGTTTCACAAACCAAAATGGCTCTGGCCGATTGCGGAAGGTCAAATTCGCAAAGTTGCCGGACTCGGAAAAATTGATGTTAGCGGAAAATATGTAAATCGGCGCTACGAAAAACATTACCGCTTTCCGGATGTGTGTGTAGTAGGTGGTGGTCCTGCAGGACTTGCCGCAGCAAAAGGGGCATTGGATGAAGGCAAACAAGTTTTGTTGATTGACGATAATCCTGAACTCGGCGGACATTCTTTGCACAGTATTTTTCCAGTTAGTAATTGCGCCAACAAATCACTGAACGGATTGGCTGAAAACGACGCAGTACAAAAATTAATTGAAGAACTGGCTGCGAATTCTAATTTGGAAGTTATGGTCAACACCAGTGTTTTCGGACTTTACGAAGACAATTTGGTTGCAGCGCAGTGCGGTGCGGATTTGTTTAAAATTCGTGCGCAATCCGTAGTATTGGCACCTGGCGCGACTGATCGTCATTTGGTTTTTGAGAACAACGACCGCCCCGGAATCTTAACTGCACGTGGAGTTGAAAGACTCATCATGCGCCACGCCGTTCTTCCCGGAGAAGATACTGTTGTGGTGACAACTCACGACGGTGGTTTTCATACAGCGTTGCTGCTCAAGGGCGCAGGGGCGAATGTTGTGGCAGTGGTTGATGGACGTGAATCCGGAAGTGTCGGAGAGTTTGAGGAGCAAGTCCGGAATTTGGCTATTCCGGTTTATAAAGGTTTGACAGTTCATGCCGCACACGGGACAAAACGAATCCGGCGTGTTGACGTCGGACCGGCGTCTGGAGGTGATTCTCATCAGTCTTTTAATTGTGATCTGCTGGTCATGGCAGTCGGTTTTAAACCGCAGGTCAATTTGCTTTCGATGGGACGCAAGCGTCCGGAATGGGATGCGAAACGCCAAGTTTTACGGGTTAATGATTTACCTTCCGGAATGTATTCTACAGGAGATGTTCACGGCGCAGCCGGTTTTTCCCGTTTGTACGCTGAAGGAATGCAATCCGGAAAAGCTGCCGCACAAAGTGCAACTGCTCCGGAAACCGAACGGACAGCTGAAGAAATTATTATGGCTTTACCGGCTGATATTGAGTCAGGCGGCAAGCACCATTTCATTTGCAAATGCATGGATGTTACCCGTTCTGAAGCACAAGTCTCAATCGAAGAGGGTTATGATCAAGTCGAATCTCTCAAGCGTTATTCGAGCCTGGGAATGGGACCCTGTCAGGGAAAAGCATGTCATGAAGCAGTGGCGCGACTCGCCGCCATAGACACCGGACTTGCTCCAGACGACGCTGTTCCCACAACAATGCGTCCTCCTTTTTCCGGAGCGTCCTTTGGAGTCTTGGCCGGTCGAGCACCACATTTGTCCCCAATCCGCCGTACACCGTTTCATCATTGCCATATCGACTTGGGTGTAAAATTTCTGGATGCCGGACAATGGAAACGTCCTGATTCATACACAAATCCGCAGGAAGAAGTCGGTTTTGTCCGTAATGGTTTGGGAATGATTGATGTTAGTACCCTCGGAAAAATCGAAATTAGCGGCCCTGACGCGGTTGATTTTTTACAATTTATGCTTCCGGCAAAATACGCGAAATTTGAAGTGGGAAAGACTCGCTACTCAATCATGGTCGGTGAAGACGGAATCCTCTTTGAAGACGGTACTATTTCCCATATTGAACAAGGGAAATATTATCTGACCACCACAACCGGAAACCAGGATGCCATCAATGCCCTTTTTCAGTGGTGGTTATTGGTGGAAAATTTTGATGTGCAGGTCAAAAATCTCAGCATAGCAAATGCCGCGGTCAATGTGACAGGCGCAACATCACGTGAATTTTTGCAGAAACTTGTCGAAATTGACATGTCAAACGAGGCATTTCCATACATGAACTGCCGCCAGGCGAGCATCCGAGGTGTGCCTGTTTCTTTTTACAGAATAGGTTTCACCGGAGAACTTGGTTATGAAATTCACTTTCCGTCTGAATATGGCGAATCCATGTGGAAACATTTGCTGGCCGAAGGAGAGTCGTTTGGCATCAAACCATTTGGTGTGGAAACTCAACGGATTTTACGTTTGGAAAAAGGACACCTGATTCCGGGAACAGACAGTGATGCCCTGAGCAGTCCCTATGAAACCGGTGTCGGCTTTGCCATTAAGGATGACAAAGCAGATTTTGTCGGCAAAGCATTTTTGCAGCATTTCAAGGAGCGTGGAATTGATAACAAACTAGTACCATATCAACTTGAACCGAATGTACAGATTCCGGACGATGGAGTCGCCGTTCTTGAAAAAGGAAAAATCGCCGGAAGAGTTACCAGTTCACGCCTCAGTCCAACTTTGAAACGTGGAATCGGTTTGGCCTGGGTACGTAAAGACATGTCTGAGGCAGGAAATAATTTCACTATTCGTTTGGCCAATGGTAGCGACGTGGTTGCCACTGTGTTGGATCACGCTGCTTATGATCCGGAGGGTTTGCGCTTGAAAAGTTGATTTGAGGATTTCCGAAATGACACTTGATTTAAGTTCACTAAAAAATGCTGTTTCTTCATTGAAGCAAGCTTTAAATGTCGCTCATGATTCAGTATTCATGAATGGCTTGAATCAAGCTCAACAGGAGACCATTCGGGCGGGAGTGATTCAAAATTTTGAATTCACTTATGAACTCTGCTGGAAGTTTATTCAGCGTTGGATTCGTGCGAATGTTTCTCAGGAAGATGCGTCTCCGGTCACACGAAAAGACCTGTTCAGAATAGCGGCTCAACGAGGTTTGATTCAGGAACCCCAAAAGTGGTTTGATTATTCGGAATCTCGAAATATGACTTCGCACACATACGATCGAGAACAAGCAGAAAGTGTTTTTGAAGCGGCAACAAAATTTATTGAAGAAGCAGAGTCTTTGCTGAAACAACGTGAAGCGCATAATGATTGATTTGGAGCCGGAGTCTTTGGTAGAAGTACAACAGATTTTACTTGAACATGTTCCGGATTGTGAGGTTAGGGTTTACGGTTCACGTGTTTCTGGAAAGGCTAAGCGTTTTTCTGATTTAGATTTGGCTATTGTTGGTAAGGAGATGCTGGGTTTGAGGCAAATTAGTCGCCTGAAAGAGGCATTTTCTGAATCTAATTTACCGATAATGGTTGGAGTTCAGGACTGGAATCAAATTTCTGATAATTTTCAAAATATAATTGAACAACATTACGAAGTTCTGTAACACTCAACTTGTTTGAAAAGACTTAAATGCCCGGATTACTTCCAGATATTGACCCCGACGGTCTTTTAGAATATTCAGTGGTTTACACTGACCGTTCGCTGAATCACATGTCAGTTTCGTTCCAGTCAGTAATGAACGACATTTCAGCAACACTGAAAAAAGTTTATAACGCAAAAGCAGTAGTAGTCGTTCCCGGAAGTGGTACATTTGGGATGGAAGCGGTCGCGCGGCAGTTTGCGTCCGGAAAAAAATGTTTGGTCATCCGGAACGGCTGGTTCAGTTTCCGCTGGTCGCAGATTTTTGATAAAGGCAAAATACCCTCAGATTCTACTGTGTTGAAAGCACAGCGTACGCATGAAGGAAAGCAAGCTCCATTTGCTCCAGCTCCAATTGGAGAAGTGGTTGCAGCAATTAAAGCTCAAAAACCAGATTTAGTTTTTGCGCCGCACGTGGAAACGGCTTCCGGCATTATTCTTCCGGACGATTATATTTCCGCGGTAGCTGAGGCGGTACATACGGTTGGTGGAATGTTTGTTCTTGATTGTATTGCTTCCGGAGCGATTTGGGTCGATATGGAGAATTCCGGAGTCGACGTCCTGATAAGCGCGCCGCAAAAAGGTTGGAGTGCTTCACCTTGTTGTGCTTTGGTCATGCTCAGTGCATTGGGACTGGAGCGGATTGAAAATACGGAAAGCAGTAGTTATGCTTGCGATTTGTTGAAATGGCTCAACATCATGGAAGCTTACGAAAAAGGTGGACACGCCTATCACGCTACGATGCCGACAGATTCTTTACGGCGTTTCCGGGACATAATGAAAGAAACCGAAGAATACGGTTTTGAAAAAGTTCGCAATGAACAACAAGAATTGGGTGACAAAGTTCGGGAGATGCTGGCGCGGAAAGGTATCAAAAGCGTTGCGGCGGAAGGATTTCAAGCACCTGGAGTAGTTGTCAGTTATACGGACGACAAAGGAATTCATACCGGAAAGAAATTTGCGGAAGTTGGCTTTCAAGTTGCGGCCGGTGTTCCACTGCAATGTGATGAACCGGAAGATTATCAGACATTTCGTTTAGGACTTTTTGGCTTGGAAAAACTGCACAATGTTGATCGGACAGTTGGAAGTTTAGAAAAAGCGTTAGCTACGATTCTTTAGGTAAACTTTGGCGATCCATCAAAATTCATTTGGACAACCAATCGGTTTCCCTGTAGCAGATTGGAAAGAGTGTGCATTTCCGCCTCGAACGACGATGTACGGGAAATGGTGCAACATTGAAATTTTGAATCCGGAAAAACACGCTGAAGAACTTTTTGGCGCTTATGTGAAAAATAGAAATGATCCGGATTGGACCTATTTACCTTATGGGCCGTTCGATTGTTTCGAAGATTATCAAGAGTATCTGAAAACGAATTGCTCGGGCGATGATCCACTTTTTCATGTGATAATAGACGCGGATACGAAAAAGGCAATCGGCGTGGCAAGTTTTTTGCGGGTGCGGCCTGACATTGGAGTGCTTGAGATCGGTCACATTCATTTTTCGCCTTTACTGCAAAAAACAGCGGTTGCGACTGAGGCCATGTTTTTGATGGTGAAAAGGGTTTTTGAAGAATTGGGTTATCGGCGTTATGAATGGAAATGTGACGCGCTTAATTTAGGTTCAAGAAAAGCAGCTGAACGATTTGGCTTTAGCTTTGAAGGCATTTTTCGACAAGATAGAATCTATAAGGGACGTAGTCGAGATACCGCTTGGTACAGTACGATTGACCAGGACTGGCCTATTTTAAAAAAAACATTCGAGGCTTGGTTAAGCGCTGATAATTTTGATAAAAATGGCAGACAGAAGAAACGCTTACAGGAAATCAGGAAGATAATAAATTAATGAAATTCACAGTTTATTTGTCCGGAGAAATTCACAGCGACTGGAGGAAAGAAATTCAGGAAGGCGCAAAAGAAAACGATCTTGATATTGAGTTTATTTCGGCTGTTACTGATCATGATGCAAGTGACTCCGCAGGAGACCATTTAGGTAATGAAAACAATTCGTTCTGGCGTGATCACAAATCTGCAAAGGTCAATGCAATCCGGACGAAGACATTGATCGAAAAAAGTGACTTGGCGGTTATCCGATTTGGTGAAAAGTATAAGCAGTGGAATGCGGCGTTTGACGCGGGATATTGTGCTGCTTTGGGTACACCTTATGTAACCTTACATGCAAATGATATTGTGCATCCGCTGAAAGAAGTAGATGCCTCTGCAATGGCATGGACAACAACCACTGAACAGGTTGTGCAAATTTTGAAATATGTAACACAAGCATGAATGCTTAAAAAAACCACAGGAGAAAAACGTGATAAAAACCAGCCCACTTTCGGGAATCTACCGGAATCACCCAGTCACTTTGACTGAAGTTTCCGGATGGGAGATTGCTGAAAATTTTGGAAATAACGAACGCGAATCAAAGCATTTAAGCCAGGAAAGCATCTTGGTGGATTGGTCACACATTGGCAAAATATCCCTCTCAAGAGGTGATGCGGCAAAAGCTGCGGAACAAGTTTTTCCAGGTGCTTCGAAGCTTACGCCTCTACAGTCAGCTTCAAATAAAGACATGGTGGTGTTACGCTTAACACGCAATGATTATTTAATTTTGTGCCAGCCCGGAATGGAAGCAGATTTAATAAAAAAAATTGATCCAAAAACCACTACTGTCATTGACCAAACTGGATCCCAAGGTTGTCTCGTTTTGGGCGGACCACGGCGGGATGAAGTTTTACAGCGTTCGACAGCAGTTGATTTAAGACGCGATAAAGTAGTGGCCGGATCAGTGCTTCAGTCTTCGATTCATACAGTCGGTATGACTTTGTATCGTACCAAAAATTTTGACATCATGGTCCATCCTCGAAACTTGTCTGAATCCCTTTACGACGCACTGATGGACGTTGGAATAGGAGTTGGATTGGTTCCGGGTGGGATTTCAACGGTTCCGGTATCTTTTGAGGAGGGAAAGTAATGACTCAACGAATGTGGAAAAACCACGATCTAAAAAAGAGTTACGATATTGTAATCATCGGCGGTGGCGCACACGGTCTGGCAACAGCCTATTATTTGGCAAAACTTGGAATCACCAATGTTGCGGTTTTGGAACAGAAATTCCTTGGTTATGGAGGTTCCGGACGCAATACGGCCATTCTCCGCTCGAACTACCGTACAGAAGAAGGTATCAAATTTTATGATCAGAGCCTTGTCTTTTATGAAGATTTAGCCGGTGAGCTTGATTTCAACCTGATGTTCAGTCAACAGGGACATTTCACGCTGGGACATTCAACAGCCGCGCTTTCCGGTTTGGTTACTCGTGCGGAAAACAACAAAGCACTTGGAGTTGACAGTTATGTCATTGATCCTCAAGAAATTAAAAAGATGTTGCCGGAAATCGACATTACGGATCATCCGCGCTTTCCTATTCAGGGAGCACTTTATCATCCTCCGGGTGGAATAATTCGACATGATGCAGTGGTTTGGGCATACGCACGAGCTGCCGACCGCAAAGGAATTGAAATTCATCAGTTGACGGAAGTACAGGATATTATAGTTGAAAATGGAAAAACAACTGGCGTAAAAACAAATCGAGGTAATGTTTCCTGTAACACCGTTATTTCCGTTGTGGCTGGTTGGAGTTCCGAAGTTTGCAAAAAAGTTAACGTGAAGTTGCCTTTCGTCACACATCCCTTGCAAGCCCTGGTCACTCAGTCTTACAAACCGTGGCTGCATCATGTGGTGGTAAGTGGAACTTTACACATTTATCTCAGTCAAACCGACCGCGGAGAACTGGTCTGCGGAAATGGAATCGACACCTATCCGCATTATGGTATGAGTTCCACACTGGGCTTTCTGGAAAGTTATGCGGCGCACGTTTTGGAACTCTTTCCGTGTTTACATAATGTCGCTGTTCAAAGGCAATGGGCGGGATTATGTGATATGACTCCGGACTATAGCCCAATCATTTCGCCGATTGACGAAATAGAAGGTTTTTATGTCAATGGTGGATGGGGGACTTACGGTTTTAAAGCGGCTCCCGCCAGTGGTTTCAATACTGCTGAAATGGTTGCCACCGGAAAGACTCCGGAAATGATTGAGCCCTTCCGCTATAATCGTTTTGCTGAAAATAGACTGGTTGGCGAAAAAGCGGCGGCATCGGTGGGCAGTTAAACCTTTTCCTGGCCACGGATCGTGGCGGATTAATGCTAAACTTATTTTATGGGTTGACTGGAAGAACAGAATGGTTCTGTTCATCCGTTGTCTTTAGCTGTGAGTATTCGTGCAAATTAGTACTCTAAACTTAAATACTTTTTAAAACAAAATAAACAGTGGAAATCATAGTACCAATCAAACAAGTGCCGGACGTGGCGCTTAATATCAAAGTTAAAGACGGAGCCGTTGTAGAAGAAGGCTTGAGCTACGTAATCAGCAGTTGGGATGAAACTGCCTTGGAGGCGGCTCTGCAAATTACGGAGGACGTCGGCGGTGAAGTTACTTTGCTGACAATTGGTCCTGACAAAGCGGCAGAATCGCTGCGAAAAGGTTTGGCCATGGGCGCGCACAAAGCAATTCATGTCAAATATGATGATGCGAAAAAAACTGATTCATTTGCCTATGCCAAAATATTACAAAAAGTTTTGGAAGGACGCGAATATGATCTGATTCTTACCGGAAAGCAGTCACAAGACACTGATGCTGGACTAACAGCTCCGATGCTTGCCGAATTTCTGGATTTACCGCAAGTCACAAATATTATCCGTTACAGCGATGTTTCTGCACAAAACATCACACTTTACCGCCAGGGAGATAATGCTACAGAAGTTTTGGAAATGCAGCTTCCGGGAATTGTGACTGTCAATGACAGCCTAAATGAGCCCCGTTTAGCATCGATGCGCGGAATTATGATGGCCAAGAAAAAACCGCTTGAAGAAGTTGACTTGGATGCACTTGGAGTTACCGCAGAAATGCGAGGTGCTCAAGGTTCCATGACCGAAGTTTTGCAATTTGAAAAACCAGAATCACGCAAAGAAGGTAAAATCTTTGAAGGCGATGAAGCCGATACGGTAAAACAGGCAATGGAACTGCTGGTAAGTGAAAAAAAATTCTTAGCCTAAATTTTATTAGCCGCTAAGTGCGCAAAGAACACTAAGGAAAAAACTTGGCGTGACTTAGCGACCTTAGCGGCTTATTTTTGAAACTTGAACTTTGTAACTTTAAAATGTCTAAAATACTTATAGTCGCCGAAGTCAAAAACAGCGAAATTAAAAAAAACACTCTTGAATTAATATCATTCGCCAAATCAAAAGGCTTGGAAATGGACGCTGTACTATGTGGTTCCGGAGTTTCCGGACAGGCCGATGTCCTCGCCGGTCAAGGTGCGTCCACGGTTTATCTGGGTGACGATTCGTCACTGGAAATTTACAATACGGAACAGTACACTTCTTTGGTGACAGACGCACTACAGCAATCCGGGGCAACACAAGTTTGGCTCTCATCTTCAGAATTGGGACGAGACTTGACTCCACGAGTGGCCGCACGGCAAGGCGTAGGTGCTTTGAGTGATGTAACACAATTTGAAGTAAATGGTGACGAAATCACGGCGCAACGTCCGTGCATGTCCACTAAGGTGATCCAAAAATGTCAGTTCAGCAAAGACGGTTTGCGTGTCATCAGCATCCGTAGCGGTTTTTTTGCCCCAGAAGAAACATCTCCTGTTCCCGCAAAAACGGTGTCACTCTCAATTCCTGAAGGACATAAACAACTGAAAGTCAAAGAAGTTCAAGTTGAGGTGAGTGACGAAGTGGAACTCAACGAAGCTAGTATCATCGTTTCAGCAGGACGCGGCGTAGGCGGCCCAGAAGGGTGCGATTTTGTAAAACCTTTAGCAACAGAGTTAGGAGCTGCTTTCGGGGCGTCACGGGCTGTTTGCGACGCAGGATGGCTACCGCATAAGCACCAGGTAGGTCAAACCGGAACAATGGTGACACCGGATTTTTATTTTGCATTGGGCATTTCCGGAGCAATTCAGCACTTGGCCGGAATGTCAGGTTCAAAAGTCATTGTTGCAGTCAACAAAGATCCTGATGCACCTATCTTTAAAGTTGCGGATTACGGAATTGTCGGAGATCTTTTCAAAGCGGTTCCTGTTCTTCGGGAAGAAGTTGCCAAGATTAAGACCTAATACAAACTAAATTAAAAATTCATAGAGAAAAATGAAGTCACATTACCGTGCAGTAGTAATTGGCGGAGGCGTGATTGGCGCCAGCACTTTATACCATTTGGCAAAAATGGGTTGGAACGATATAGTGCTTGTAGAAAAAATTGAGTACACATCTGGTTCGACTTGGCATGCCGCCGGATTGTTGCCGCTGTTCAATATGAGTTACAGTGTAGGTAAAATCCATAAATACAGCGTGGATTTATACCAAAGCCTTGAGGCAGAAACCGGACAGCAAGTCAGTTTTCACAAAACCGGAAATCTGCGTCTGGCGCGGAATCAGGAACGCATGGATGAGTACAAACGCTATTGCGGAACCGCGTCCACAATTGGTGTGCCGTTCCAAATGATTGGTCCAGCTGAAATCAAAAAACTCTGGCCGTTCGCAAAAGTTGATGACCTCGTCGGTGCGCTTTATCATCCGGATGACGGACATGTGGCTCCGGTCGATGTGACCATGGCTTTACTCAAAGGCGCTCGCGCTAACGGTGCGGAAACTTACTCGGAAGTTGAAGTCACTTCCATGGCACAAAAACCAAATGACGAATGGGTGGTGAGTACCAACAAAGGCGATATTACCTGTGATGTTGTAATTTCCTGTACCGGAAATTATGCGCGGGAAACCGGACGCATGGTTGGTTTGGAACTGCCGGTTGTGCCGGTTGAACACCAGTTCATAGTGACTGGACCGATTCCGGAACTGGTGGAATACAACCGTTCCGGAAATCCGGAAATGGCGGTTTTGCGTGAAAGTGATTCTTCATACTACATGCGCCAGGAAGCAGATGGTTTGATCCTGGGACCCTACGAAAAAGGTGCACCTTGTTGGGGGCTCGACGGCGTTCCGGAAGGATTTGGACAAGAGCTTTTACCTCCGGATTTGGAACGTCTTTTACCGCATATAATCGCAGCCGGAGAGCGTGTTCCAATTTTTGAAACCGCCGGAATTAAGGACCATATAAACGGCCCAATCGCCTACACTCCGGATGGAAATCCGATGGTTGGACCTGCTTGGGGTTTACGTAATTTCTGGCTGTCTGAAGGACACAGTTTCGGCATCACCGCCGCCGGAGGTTCCGGAAGACATTTAGCAGAATGGATTGTTGAAGGTTCTCCAAGTATCGACATGATGGGCGTCGATCCGCGTCGTTTCAGCGCGGCACAGTCAACCCGTGATTTTATCAAAGCTAAAAACGAAGAATGTTACGAACACGTTTTCGTAATTCATTATGATTTTGAGGAGCGCAAAGCCGCGCGTCCCGCGAAAACGAGTCCGATTTATGACAGGCAAAAAGCTCTCAATGCCGCATTCGGACAGCGTTACGGTTGGGAACGTCCAAACTGGTTTGCGCCTCAAGGTACTGAACCTTTTAATAAATACAGTTTCCACACGCGCCGCACAAACTGGTTTAAAACTGTAGGGGACGAAGTGAAAGCTGTGCGTGAAAAAGTCGGTTTACTTGATTTAACTTCATTCACCAAACATGAAATTTCAGGTCCTGGAGCGGAAGATTATTTGAATAAATTGATTGCAAACCGCCTTCCTACTACACAAGGCGGAACGGTATTGGGACATGCGCTTACCGCTTCCGGAGGAGTTGAATCAGAATTCACGATTACCCGTGACGGCGATAAAATTTTTGCCGTCAGTTCCGGAGCCGCGGAGCGTCACGACCACGATGTTTTGCTGCGTACTCTACCGCGAGACGGCAGTGTAACGCTGAAAAATATCACCCTTGAACACGGAACTTTGGTGGTTTGCGGTCCACGTTCCCGTGATCTGCTGTCAAAAATTACGGATGCAGACCTCAGCAATGACGGATTCCCGTGGCTCACTTCACAGCGAATTAGCGTTGCCGGAGTTTCTTTGCTGGCTTTGCGTGTCAACTTTGTCGGCGAACTTGGCTGGGAATTACACCACCCAATTGATCAACAAGTTCAACTATTTGACGCAATTGTTGAGGCAGGCGAAGAATTTGGTTTACGGCATTTTGGCATGTATGCCATGGAATCCATGCGCCTAGAAAAATCATACCGTATGTGGGGTTCCGATTTGACTAGGGAATATTCGATCCTTGAAGCAGGACTCAGTCGTTTTGTACGCCTGAAAAAAGATGAATTTGCAGGCAAGGAAGCTTTGCTAAAGCAAAAAGAAACTGGCGTTCCGCAAGAATTTGTCACGCTGGAAATTGACGCAACCGATGCGGATGCTATCGGCAGCGAACCAATTTTCCGGAATGGAGAAATGATTGGCCGAGCGACTTCCGGATGTTACGGACACAGTATTGGAAAAAGTCTGGCCCTGGCTTATGTTCAAAGCGGAAACGGTGACATTGGAACCGAATTGGAAATAGAAATAATTGGCGAACGCCGCCCTGCCCTCGTGATTCCAGAATCACCCTGTGATCCGGACAATCTAAAATTGCGGGCATAACAACATACTTTGCGGCAGGGAATTCATGCCCTTGCCTCGTTTCTTATCTCTCTTCAGTTAATAAGATGCCTCTCGAAACCTGGTTAACCTATACATTCATCACTACAACATTTTTGTTGATTCCAGGTCCAACCCTGCTTTTGGTGATCAGCTATTCTCTATTAAGAGGAAGATCCGCTGTTTTGGCTTTGGTAGTAGGAGTGGGACTTGGGGACTTGACTGCAATGATCCTTTCCTTGTTAGGAGTAGGATTATTATTGGAAACTGTGGCAACAGCATTTTACTTTCTCAAATGGCTTGGAGCAGCTTATTTAGTTTGGTTGGGAATTAAAATGTGGCGAAGTTCTACAGACGAAATTGAGATCTCAGAAAAAGATAAGCACCAGGCTTCTCGTGAAATATTGAGAAACGCTTATGTGACTACCGCGCTAAATCCAAAAAGCATCGTCTTTTTTCTGGCTTTTATGCCCCAGTTTATGGATCCTGAACTACCGCTTTTGTCTCAGGCAATAGTGCTGGGTGGAACATTTTTTGTGCTGGCAATCTTGATAGTGATCGCCTATGCCCTGCTTGCAAGCTATGCTGGAAAACAATTGCGGATGCCTTTAATTCAGCGTTGGACTCAGCGGATTGGAGGAGGTTTGTTGATAGGAGCAGGCGGAATGACCGCAGTCAGTTCATGAAAATCTCTGCCAGACTTAAATAATTCAATTCCACAAAAAAGCACTCGTCTTTTTTCCCATTATCTTTCCAGCAAACACAAGTTTTGCTGCAGAACCTCCTGCACCGGCACAAACATGTAATGGCAGCAAGTGCTCCTCTCTTGGCTGACAATACCTCGCAAAAGGCGCCTCACTCCACTTTATCAGTTTTTGTTCCCGTACACTTGAAGCATAATTTAAATTAGTACAGGCATCAATCAACCACATTTCAAATTCCTCATTTTTTTGGTCAAGAGAATTTTGCTGAGACATCAGGGACTGCATATTATGGAATGATAATCCGGAACCAATGATTAGAGTTTTTTCTGATCTCAATTTTGATAATGCCTTTCCTATTTTAAGATGCGATTCAGGATCTAAATTATTCAAGAGCGATAACTGGACACATGGAATATTTGCCTGCGGAAACAGTATTTTTAAAGGAACAAAGACGCCATGATCAAAACCGCGCTGATCTGACAATTTACTTTCAATCCCGTTCTCCCGCAATAGATTTGCTATTTTTTGCGCAAGTACGGGATCACCCGCTGCTGGATATTCAACCGTATATGCTTCATCCGGAAAACCATAATAATCATAGATTAGGGACGGATTCTCCCCACTTGTGATTGTTACTATCTCTTCTTCCCAGTGTGCGCTTATAATTATAATTGCTGCAGGCACTCCAAGCTTCGGGATAATTTCATGGAAAAATTTCAGCATTTCCCGATGATTTTCGTCTTCCAGCAGAGGCAATGGTCCTCCGCCGTGAGGAAGAAATAGTACAGGACTGTGCTGATTTTTCATACTTTTTCTGTTTTTTAGAACTATGACTTTAAATCCTGACGTTGACTGACAATCGCCAACCACGGCTGTTCTTCTCTGGGTTTTCCAGCAGGACGGTAATAGTGCTCTATTATTTTGAAACCTGCTTGCTGAAGAAATAATTGACTGGTTTCAAATTCCATGTAATGACCGTATCGTTGACCCTGCCATCCCTCAGCATTTCCTCTGGGATTGGAAGAAAATAAAATTCCATCGTTTTTTATAGCAGAATGTAATTCTTTCAAAACCCTGAGCAGTTCTTGACTTGGAATACAAAATAACGACGCATTAGCAAAAATTCCATCGTAACTGTTTCCTTCCAATTCAAGCTTGAGAAATTGTTGATTTAGAGTTGGACAGCCGCTTTGCTCTCGTGCCATTTTGCAAAACTCTTTGCAGCCATCCAATCCAACTGGCCGGTGTCCCAATGCTTTAAAGATGCGCATGTCACGTCCAGGTCCACAACCAAAATCAAGGATATCGAGAGTTTTTTCTTTGGGAAGAGCGTCTAGCAAAGCAGCTATATTTTGACTTACATCATGATCCTGAGTACCAATACGAAAAGACTCAGCGTTTTCCTCATAATGAGCAATATTGAGTTTTTCTATTTCTTCCAGATCGACAGGCGAATTATTTATCTGCATAGTTTTTAAATGAATATTTATGCTTAAAGTTCCTGATCTGCTTTTGCCGCAAAAATAAAATCACTTTCCGTCAGTCCATCAATTTTGTGAGTCCAAATTGTCAACTTCACTTTGCCCCATGCTAAAAAAATGTCTGGATGATGGTTTTGTTCTTCAGCCATTTCTCCTACTTTTATTGTAAAATCAAGTGCCTTTCTGAAATTTCCAAACAAATATTCTTTTTCCAACTGATGTTCGTTAATGACTTCCCAGCCGTTTCCCAATTTTTCCTGCAATGCTACCAGTTCCTCTCCTTTCAAAGGAGGAACTCCACCTTTGCAGGGAATACATGTTCCTTCTGCTAACTCACTCATTTTAGACCTCCATTCTTTCAATAAGGATTTATCTTAGGACTCTATAAACTATTTATAAATAGAAATAACGTATTCCGTAATCAATGCAACTAATTGTTATAATAGGTTTATTAATTGATGCAGTCGGGAAAAGACCTCAACCCGTATCATTGCTTAAGAAGCGAGAAATCTTATATAAGCAACTTCACTAACATCATTAAGATTTCTCCCTATGGTCGAAATGACAGTGTAATTTTAGACATTTATGCTAGACAGTCAATAACTTTACAATTCATAATAATTTCGCTTTGCGGGATCGTTTGTTAGATACTGTACGAACTCCCAATCGTTACCTTCATGATCGTAGAAGTACACACGCTTACGGTAGGGATGCTCGTTCGGTACAGTTGAATCCTCATAGCCAGCTGACTTGAGCCGGTCACGAAGCGCCTCCACATCATCTACTTCAAATCCGAGATGGTTTACACCCGGCAATCCCTCATAAGGAATCCATTTCTGTGTCGGTTCTGAGGTGGCTCTATTTAAGGAAATGTAGGTTTCGTCGGTTCCGATGTGGACCCATCGTGTACAGTCGGTATCCGTCGCATCATGACGAATCCGGAATTCCGGAAACGCCGTCTGTAAAAAAAGAATCATTTCGTCTATGTCGCGTACACAAATGTTTGCATGCTCAAGCAGGACAGTCATATTATATTCTCAAAGGATCAATGTTTGCCCTCAGCCAAACGAACTTAGTGTCTTCGACCGAGGACTTCGTTAGACACTGCTGAAAGCCGCATGGTATCTAACGGTTCCAGTTTTTCCACCAAGGGTTCCTGGTTCTAGTTCAACTGCCATAAACACCTCATCTGAAACCTTGTATTCTGAGTTAATGCCGAATACGGAAGCAGGAGAAAAACCAAAACGGGGGTAGTATTTTGGGTGTCCCAGAACAACAACTGCATTATAGCTCAGTTTCTTGCACTGCTCAAGACCTGTCTCAACAAGTTCTGAACCAAAACCTTTCCGCTGGTGCTCAGGAAGTACCGCCATGGGAGCAAGCCCCATTACTTTGAGCTCAGGATGTCCGGAAAGTATAACAGGCGAAAACATGATATGGCCGACGATCTCCAGATTATCTTCACAAACGAGTGAAATAACAGGATCAGCCTGTTCTCTTAAAATGTCTACGAGTTTTGCCTCAGCCGGTGTTTCAAAGGCTTTCACATTGAGAGCAAATACTGAATCAATATCTTTTTCTTTTTCGGATTGTATTAGCATAACAACTTAATATTATTACTAAAGTTCTCGGGTCATAAATAAACTATTCGGATCAACCACATAATCCGCAAAGGGTTCACAGTAGACAAATCCAAAACTGACATATAGTTTTCTGGCTGGTTCAAAGGCAGCCATTGAGCCAGTTTCTAAACTTAATCTTTGATAGTTACGCTTTTTTGCCTGATTCATAATATGCTGGAGAATCTTACGTGCAACACCTTTTCTTAAATATGATGAAGTAGTACGCATCGACTTTATTTCCGCGTTCAACTTATCCAACTCTTTCAAAGCACCGCAGCCAACTAAATTCATTTCTTCCCAGGCACTCCAGAAAGTAATTTCCGGTTTTTGCAAATCGGCAATATTTAAGGTATGAACGCTCTCTGGAGGAGAATTTTGAGACATTCCTCTAAGATGTTCGTTTAACAATCCTATTACGTCATCACCTGTTAAATCATCGATTTTTATCAACATAAATATATTTTGAATCCTTTACTTCATTCATAATTTGCACTTTGAGAAAACATTGTTGACACACTTTTGATAAACTATTAAAAGTCATAAAACCGTATCATTTTGAATGAAGCTATAAATATTCCATATACTACTTATGCCTTGAAAAATATTATACTGAAACTTGGATTAGTAATACAGCCGCTAATGTAAAGAGCAATGCTCTGAGAATTTTCTGATAAACTCTTAGCTGGATTTTTTTCTTGACGGCAATACCGACATACAATGCAAGTGAGGTTACTAAGAGCATTATTGACGAAGTTGAAAGATCATTTAGAGTAAATGCACCATTGATAGTAAATAAAAATATCTGGATGATTTTACCAAGCAAAAAACAGAAATTTGCCGCTTGAACTGTGTCACTCTTTGAATGTTTCGACTCCAGAGAATAGATGATTAGTACAGGGGCCATAACATTCGTAAGCCCCCCTATAAGTCCTGCTGAAATTCCAAAAATAAACTTTGAGAATTTCGGATATTCTTTAATCCACGAAAGTTTTAATTTTATTCTGTCAATCAGCAAATAAATTAAAATTATAACTCCAAGCAGCACCTTGAAAAAATCGGAATTCGCAAAAAGTAGTATTTGCGTTCCTATGGCGCTTCCTAACATTGCAAATAACGCCAATGAAAGGTGACGGCGAACAGCAAGAAAGATATTCCCTTCACTGATAATACTGATTACATTAACCAGCAGCGTTGGGATTAATGTTAAGACAATTGCTGTTTGAAGATCGGTGAACAGTGCCAACAAAGGTGTTGCCACCAAAGGAAAGCCAAATCCTATGCTTCCATGAATAAAGGCTGCTAAGAGAAAAATAAATGAAGTAAATATGAAGACCTCAAAACTATAATTCATTAGCAGATTTTAATCTCTTCGTTATTCTGGATTCTGTTCAACACAAAACATCAGGCATAAACTGCGAAAAAATGTGTACAAATTTTTACTTCATTGTACATGGCTTAGTTATGTAAGATGCGTTGATATTGATATTTTTTTTGATAATGAAAAGGCGATATCCTGATAATAGTATGCAGCCTCGTTGACGAAAACAGGGTACATGGGAAATTCATTTTCGAAATATATCGTTTTGTTATCTACCGTGTAAAAGATTGGGTCTCCTTGTTTAAGTTGGCAAAAATCCTTGTCCTGAAGATCCTTATGTATATAGGCGGTGATGTTTCCATCATCATCACATGGAAATAATATTGTTTCAATGTATTGGAATATTTCTAGCGAATCTGGAAAATCCGGCAAGGAATCATTATTAAGAAGTGTAATGAATTCCAGAGTATCCCTGACAGTTTTTTCTGTTATTTCAATTACATCATGCCGAAGCAATCCATTCGGCACCGGACCCACTTCCAGTGGAAGTCCAAAGGGGGAAATGCTGTTTAAGTAAGGCTGGTCTGAATCAACATCCTTTGATTCGGGTGGATGATAGTAAAGATTTAAACTATCATTTTTTTCAGACAGGTAGCAGGCGAGTTGAAGATTAATTTTATTTATTTCTGAAAAAATAAACGTTACACCCATGTTGGAGGTTGTCGTGTGCATATCAATAATGAAGTCATATTTTGGGTTGCCTTTTGGTCCTAACTCATAATTGATTACCTTGGCTCTATTAAATTCATACTCACTACTTTCTATATTTTGGAGTTCTTTGATGCCAAAAGACCTGTTCAAATCATGATCCATAAAGCGTCTAGTATTTTTTATTGCCATTGGGTTAGCTAACAGGTACTTCAGTTTGAGACCTTTATATTCCGGCAATGCATTTTTTAATTTATTTACCAAAAACACTCCTGTGTTCTCATTGCCATGGGTACCTCCCACAATTGCTACTTTGTTTATTTTCATTATTTTCTCCTGAAGTTTTAAAGCATTTTGACCAAACTCACTGGCGGCAATGGAGTGCAGTTTAATACCGTCCGGTGCAGCGTTGTGTTTGCCTAATACAACGGAATAAAGTCCGCATTTGTCTTTAAATTGATGGTTTTGATAATAGAGGTTATTTTCTTCTGGACATCACTTGTAAACAGGAAATTGCTTACAAATATCTAGAACATTTCTTTTTAATTCTCTCAACACTTCCTGATTATCTTTTTCCATTAAGGCCTTATCAATGATATTTGCAATTTGGATAACATAATCACTTTCGATACCTCTAACAGAAATTGGGCCTGTGCCCAGACGTAAGCCGCTTGCTCTTTTTCC
>Ga0208570_1000131_pt1 | contig 38229 bp, 40 predicted proteins | sample DeeseametaMP1202_FD_184192 | JGI IMG/M metagenome (GOLD analysis project Ga0208570, IMG submission 184192) | Marine microbial communities from the Deep Indian Ocean - MP1202 (SPAdes) | ecosystem: Environmental > Aquatic > Marine > Oceanic | place: South Indian Ocean | collected 2011-03-08
TTCTCCACAATTTGTTCAAATTTTTCCGCAGACATCATGATCGGAAATATTTCCGCAGGATCTTTTGTGTTACACAATTCAATGAAAAAATCACGGTCCTCATCATCTACTTGTCTGGCTTTAATTTCCGAGTCCACTGCCAGTTGTGCCTGATCTTCCGCAATTTGTTCCAGACCTTCGCGGATTTTCTTTTTGTGAAGATAACGAACCAGAATGATGCCTCCAAGCACTGAAACAACAAAGGCAGATGCGTATAAATAAAAACTTAAAGGAATTTCAGAAAAGGAAGGCATGGTCTGCAGCATATTTGTCGTCTGCAAATCCTTTAGTCCAAAGTTTGCTTTTTTCGGACTCCTGCTAATTCCGCAGAGGAACAACCAGGCCGTGGAAATTAGCGCTGTTTTTCCAAAAAGATGGAAATATGATTTCAATTCAAACATGAATACACTGATTTGAATATGCTTGTTTTACTGAATTTATCGATTTTTTTACCTGATTCGTTAACGCATCTGTTATGCCATTCAACCTAATGAATCGTAACTTCCAAGTACTTTGTAACGAAAATTTGAAAAACGAAGAACTTCAAGACAAGCCTCTGTGTCCGCAGAATTGTAAAAATCTACGAAAAAAACATAGGCCCATGGTGTGTCTTTAGCAGGCCTTGATTCCAACCGGCAAAGGTTGATCTGAAAAAGATTGAAGACGCTTAAAAGCTGATACAGCAAACCGGAACGGTCATCCTGAAATTCGACTAAGAGCGAGGTTTTTTTGCAGGAATAATCAAGCAGTTCATTTTCACGGCGAGAGCGGACAACCAGGAAACGCGTTGTATTATTCTGATAATCCTGGACTCCTGAGGCGTATTTCCATTGTGGTTTATCTTCTGCAAAAGAAAGTGGAACAATGGCTGCGACAGGAGTGTTTCCGGATGCGACTGCTTCCAGAAACTGAATTCCGGAATCGACGTTACTTCTTGTCAATTTACTTTGCGCTTGGCCTAGATTCTTCGATAAAAATCCGCTGCTTTGTTCAAATGCCTGCGGATGCGCAAAACAATACTCTACCTGTTTCAATTCCGCGTTAGCCAGTAAAGCATACTCAATCAGCAAGTTTATCTCACCCAAAATCACCAAGTCATTACTGACCAGCGAATCCTGAACTTGAGCTACTGTTCCCGCAACAGAATTTTCTACCGGAACTACCGCGACAGATTCCGGAAATTCCGTAACTTTTAAAAGCGCTTCTACAAAAGTAGCGGTGTAGGTAACACTGACTCCGCTGCTGCGGACTTTTTGGGTGGCTTCATCACTGAAGGTGCCTTGCGGGCCCAAAGTGAAGATTTGGGAACAATCCTTTAAAGACATGAAACCGGCGAGGTTAAGAGGCAAGCAAACCGCCGGCGCTCTGAATGCGGGCCGGCTGAATGTTAAATTGATGGCTTAAGCAGCGATTGTTTTTCCGGAACGGATACACTGAGTACAAACACGTGTTTTTTTACGATTTCCGCCTGCCTGACGGATTCGCACGGTTTGTAGATTTGGCATCCAGCGACGCTTTGTTCTGTTTTTTGCGTGACTGACCCGATTTCCATTTCCGGGAGTTTTTCCGCATACTTGACATATTGATGACATATCGATTTTCTTCTATTTTATTTTGTTCAATCTGATTCTTAGCCGTTGATGATAAGGGTTTTTTTAATAATATGCAATTCATTTATTTTCAGATTCTTCAGGCAATAATGGTTCTTGCCCAAATTCAGCTTTGTTTGTCATGACCCGAACACTCTGAACCGACTTGCTGGAAACTTTATTACCCCTTGCCTGAATACCTTTAATTGCCAAATCATCAAAGATGTAAATGTCGCTGGATTTTCTAATTCTGGGTGAAGGCACAAAGGACACCTCCAGTCTTATTCTTTCTCCCTGGCTTAAGTGCAAAATTTTTGCCCCTTTTTTTGCAGGAAACAGATTATATTCGCGGTCAAGGATAAATTTTTCCACCCGGAAGCGTTTCGCATAACAAACCCTGGTTGCCCCTTCCCAGTAAATAACATTGTGAACAGTCTTTGAATTTAATTTTTCCACGCAAATAGCATTTTTTCCAATGAACTGTTTTTCCGGAACACGGATTACCTGGTATGATCCGTCCTTGCGTATGACCACCATTTTATCATAGGCAGAGCAAAAAAACGAAGTTGTGGAGGAATTGACATTCAGTCCCAAAAATCCTTCTTTACGATCCCAGCCAACTTTTTGTTTTTCCGCCACATCCTGAACACGTATTTCATCAAATCTTTTGATTTTGGTACGACGTGGATAATCCAATCCATATTTATCCTTGATTTTTTCCAGAAAATTAATTGTGTAACGGGTAATATCTTTCAAAGATTTATTCAGTGAACTGATTGTCACTTTCAGTTTATGCAGTTCTTTTTGGCTTTCATTCTGATCATAACGTGAAATACGTTTTATTTGCAGCGTCAATAATTTTTCGATATCTTCCTGCTCAACCGAAAAAGGCAGGACAGACTCAATATGAAGCACAGATTTCTTCACAACTTCGATAGCCTCTTCGTATGAATCACAAACTTCCAATTTCTGATAGATTTTTTCGCCGATGAAATACATTTCCATTCTGCGGAGATGCCACTTTCGCCGTGCATGTTCCAGTGACAGGAGCAATTCCTGCTTGAGTAAATCTTTCAACCGCAAAGTATTGTGCCGCAGAACTTCACTGACAGTCAGCAGAACAGGCTGATTTGCTTGAATAAGCAGCAAATTGACCGAAATGGAAACTTCACATTGCGTGAAAGCATAGAGCAATTTCAGCAATTTTTCTGTAGCCATTCCTCTTGTTGCTTTCAATTCAATTTCAACTTTTTCAGCAGTGAAGTCGTCGATTGAAGACAATTTAAATTTACCCTTGTTTACTGCATCCTGTACAGATTGAATCAAAGATTCGGTCGTCACTCCAAACGGCAACTCTCTAACAGTTAAGATTTTTTCATCAGTAATTTCGATCCGCGCACGAACCCGAACCTTTCCAATTCCGTCTTCATATTGTCCTGCATCCAAAAAACCACCGTTACGAAAATCCGGAAACAGCTTGAAGGGTTTTTCATTCAGAAAAGCAATTTGCGCATCAATAACTTCATTGAAATTATGCGGTAAAATTCGAGTTGACATGCCAACCGCAATTCCTTCTGCGCCAAACAGAAGTGCTACCGGTAGTTTTGAGGGCAGTACAATCGGTTCCTTATTTCTGCCATCGTAACTGTCAGAATATTCTGTCAACTCTGAATTAAAAAGTACTTCTTTCGCCAGCGGAGTGAGGCGCGCTTCGATGTATCTTGGAGCAGATGCAGGATCGCCGGTCAGTAAATTTCCGAAATTGCCCTGCTTTTCAATAAAATATTCCTTGTTTGCGATCACGACCAGCGCTGAACCGATGGATGCGTCTCCGTGTGGATGCAGCTTCATCGTATCGCCTACAATATTTGCAACCTTACTGAATTTTCCATCATCCATTTCCTTCATCGTGTGCATAATTCGACGCTGCACCGGTTTTAGACCATCTACAATATCCGGAATCGCGCGATCCTTAATCACATAGGACGCATATTCCAGAAAGTTTTGATCCATCAAAGGTTTGAGAAAACGCATTTTTTTATTTTCAACTCACAATATTTTAGCTGCCGCCGAGTGGCATGATTGATAAAACTTCGCTTTTTTCTGTTACAAAACTATTTTAACAACGGAGGTAATTCCTTCTTTGTTACGGAGTTCTTCAACGACTGCTTCCGGTAAATCATCATCAACCCGAATCAGTGACAAAGCTTCGCCTCCACGTGTATTTCTTGCCAGTTGAAACTGGTCGATGTTGACACCATTTTTTCCTAAACATGTTCCCAAGATTCCAACCATTCCGGGACGGTCCTGGTTTGTGGTCGCCAATATTGTTCCTTCCGCTTCAAATTCACAGACAAAACTATTGATCAAAGTGATTCGCGGATGTGGCCCGCTGAAAACAACTCCACCAATGGCAAATTCCTTTCCTGCACCCGTAAATGTGCATTTGAGGGCACTCTCATAATCTGTAAATCCAGGGTCCTCTGTTTCTTCAATATGGAGGCCAACATTTTCCGCCTGCTGATCTGCGTTTACATAACTCACAAAATTTTTATGACTTTGCAACAAGCCCTTCAGAAAACAGAGCCTGAGCAGTGTTCCATCTTGTTTGGCCAATTTTCCACGGTACTTAATTTCTAAATGAGTTGGAGTAAACGAAATATATTGTGAAGAAAATACACCAAGCTTTTCTGCAAGAGAGGCATAAGACGCGACAGGACCACTACCTAAAACTTGAACACTCGGCATATTAACCGGATATTCCACGACTTCGCCGCGGAGAGCGCGGGGCGTCTGGTTTGCAATCGATTCCGCAATTCTCATTTGAGCCTCTGTTGTGGAGGCTCCGACATGAGGAGACATCACCACCTGAGGCAAGTTCCGAAAAGGATTATCTTGCGGCGGCTCCTCTTCCCATGTGTCAATTCCGGCGGCAGCGACCTTGCCGGATTTTAATTCTTCGAGCAAAGATTTTTCCTGAATAACTCCTCCACGCGCAGAATTCAAAATCACTACTCCGGACTTCATTCGGCTGAATTCCTTTGCGCCAATCATGCCTGTTGTTTCCTCCGTTTTAGGCACATGCAGCGTGATTACATCCGAGGTAGAAATCAGTTCGTCCCAAGTGCATTTTCTGGCATGATGCCGTTCAAAAACCTCATCGGCAATATAAGGATCATAAGCAATTACTTCCATCTCAAAGGCTTTTGCGTAACGCGCGACACGATGTCCGACATTTCCAAGACCAATTATTCCAATTGTTTTTCCAAGCAGTTCTGTGCCGGTAAAAGTATGACGGTCCCACTTGAGTTTACTCATGTGAATATGTGCGGGAATAATTTTTCTCATCGCGGAAAGCAGCAAACCAATGGTAAGTTCCGCGGCAGAATTAGTGTTTTTTCCTGGAGTATTGATGACCAGAATGCCTTTTTCTGTTGCGTAATCAACATCAATATTTCCAATACCAACTGCCGCGCGGGCAATGACTTTCAACTTCGGGGCTTTGTCAATCAATTCTTTGGGAACAGGTGTTTCCGAGCGGGTCAGAATACAATGGAATGGCGCAATAATTTTTAGTATTTCCGCGAGAGGCAAGTCTGGGGCAAAATGGATTTTTATATCTTTTTCTTTACGCAGCATTTCCAGGCCAATTTCGTGAATTGAGCCCGTAACAAGAATTTTGTACATTAAAAAGATTTTTACTCAGGTTCGGTTTGCATTCAATTGCTGTATCCTATCATTCCATATTTTTGCTGACTACGCAAAGATTCTGGACTGATACTGAAGAATTTTAGTAGCTAAACTTGGTAAACGAAGAAAAATGGAGGAAAAAATAACAAATGTCTTAGAGGAGGGCTGGCTAAACGGGAGAAACTCTACTCCCGTTTAGCCAATCAAAATTCATAAACCCTTGCGGATCATTAGTTCCATGGGGTTCAGGCGGTGCAAACAGCGTGTGCGAATGGCTATCTGGCGAAAAGGGTAAAGATTTTTATTGGTAGATTTCATCTGCGTCTCCCGAATTTTAAATGATTAATATCAATGATAAAAAAGTTCCGAAAACTATTTTATCAAACTCTTGCACACATCTTGAAAGATGTACTAATAACATCGGTAGAACAATTATTTTCTTGAATTGTTTTTTATCAAAAGTACTGGAGCAGGTTAATATGGCTAGAGGAGGCTTTCGAGAGGGCGCGGGAAGAAAAAAAGAATATAACGAGCCTGTCAAAAAAATTCTATTAGGACTTCCGGAGTCTGTTTTGAAGCAGCTGGACAGCTATGCCTCTGCCAAGAACCTCTCTCGTCCAAAAGCTGTGGCAATTTTAGTAAAACAAGCGATGGCACAAAACAGCCAATTGACGGTTTAGCATTATTTTTGATTCACCCAAATTACTTTTCATCCGTTTCTGCAGGAAACTCGGAATCCAGTTCTTTTAATTTTCGCGTCGCTTCCAGGTAACGCTTTTTTGACCTCCGTCTTTCCCACAATCCCAAAAGAATCATAGCGCTAAACAACATTCCAATTAAAACAAGTCCCATTTTATTCCAAACTTTATCAAATTCATCCTAACTGCATCTATCAGTATTTCGTTCAAATCCAGCCTGCAGTCACTTCTGTAATTCGTCTCTTTAGGTGGAGTTGAAAATCAACAACAGAACAGAGATTCCATAATAGACCGCAATTCCCCCAAGTACCCAGTTGACCCATTTCGGAGATTTCCCCTGAGCCTTTTTTCTATATCTTCTCCACAAATAGATTGAGCAAACAATCAGGAAAGCAAGAAAAATCCCTTTTGGTCCCATGTTAGCGTCTGCTCACTTTGATTCGTCTTTCCGATAAAGCACAGGATTTAAACTTTCATCATTATACATTTTCATTTGCTGATAAACTTTGAGCCGTTTTTCTCCGCTGCTTAAATCAGCAAGTAATTTAGAGAGACATTGTTCCAGATCTTTCCTCTGTTCTTGTAGCACGGAAAGTTTTCCTGCACATTTATTACGATGTTCCGCAGTCACCTCTTCACGCAGAATTTCTTCATCCATGTGGTAAATTTTAAGAGCATTTATAGAAAGTCGGTCAATCATGCTACCCGGAGTTTCACTATTCATTTCCGCTTCCGCATCATTTTTCACATTACCCGTAAATAAAATATTCACAAGAAACTGATCCATCCGCTCAATCAAATCATTTCGGCGCTGATTCAAAACATCAATCGCACGTTTGACAGACGCGATTTTTGAGTCAGAAACATCCGGATCTCGTGCCATATCTTCCTGATGCCATAATTCAAAATTGATCTGATGCTGCGTTGAAACCAATACAGGAAAATCGGTTGGTTCAGAAAAATCTGCCTGAGGCAAAAAGCTGTGCCACTGCTCAACCTCTTGAAGCTGCTGTTTCAACAACTCCTTTGTTTCAAACAAAAAAACCATTAAAATTCATTTAGTTGAGAGTTTTAATCATCTTTTCCAATTCAGTCTGCACCGCTTCAACAGTAACACCGTGGAGACACTCCAGTTCACATTTTGGGAAAGTGCATTTATTTTTGCAGCCCGGATCAAATTCCAGCGCACGATGTTGAGTCGGTTGAGGAGGTGTCCAATTCGCCGCCCATGGTCTGCCAAAAATCGTCAGCGTTGGAGTTCCGCAGGCAACCGCAAAATGTCTCGGACCATTGTCATTGCCAAGATGCAAATCAACCCTGTTTAAAATCGCCAGTGTTTCTGAAAGCGATGGAGTATCATAGTCCGGAAGCGCCTTCTTTTTCATCGCCTTCCGTACGGCATCAATAAAATGCCCCTCTCCGGGTCCAAAAAGATATAATATTTTTGCTTTGTAGTTTTCCACCAACCAGTCGGCGATCATGGCAAAACGTTCAGGAGGCCACACTTTATACGGCTGACGGGAAACCGGAGATAAAGAAACCACAAAATCGCTATCTTCTATCTCAAGTTGCTCAAAAAGCTGTGCCGCGTATTTTTTATCTTTTTCGTCCGCAAAAAAATCCAGTCCGAAATCATTGGCGGAAATTCCAAGTGGTCCCAGCAATTGAGCTTTATCCTGCGCGGCGTAAGTTAGCTTTGTGGAAATATCAACAGGATGGGTGTAGGCCCAGCCCCTTCCCCGAAAATTAAAGCCAATCCGAATCGGTGCTCCGGAAAACCGCGACATAAAAGCGCTCCGTGGATTTCCAAAAAAATCAATTACACAGTCAAATTGGCGTGCGCGCAGTTTCCGGAAAAACGAAATTGTCTCACTGAATGATTCCGGCTTACGGTACAGAAGAATTTCGTCCAGAAAAGGATTTTCCTGCAAAACTTGGTCTGCTGGTGCTTCTGTCAGAAAAGTCAGCTCTGCTTCCGGAAAAGATTCACTCAACAACCTGATTGAAGGAGTTGTCATCAAAACATCACCAATCCTCCTTAACTGGATCAATAAAAATTTCACTCGAGCATCACCTTTATTCCAGATCCGTCAAATCTTTGAAGCGCTTTTCTGTTGAAGAAATCTCAATTATTTGCGCACCAAGTTTTTCACCAACCACCACAGATTTTGCTTTCGCGATCTCTTCATCGTTAATATAAAGTTTCAAATTTTCTTTCACTTTTGTGTCCAACTCGAGCATGGAGCCTTGACCGAGTCTCAGAATTTCTTCAATTTCCATCTTGCATTCTCCTAAAACCAACCGAGCCGTAACCGGCATTTCCATTAATTTCTGGATTTGTGGTCCAAGTTCTTTTTTGGGTGACTTCATTTTTTGTTTTCCTTTGCTCATCTATTTTTTAAGAAGGAAGATTTTATCAAATCAATTTTAGCTCGCAAGTTTTCTCAAATATTGCTATTTTTTACGTTCAATACTTAAACCATACCGCTTACTTTCGAGCAGAACAAGTTGATTTAATCTTAAATAACAGTAAAAAGAAATGTCACCTAAACAAAAAACTGCCACAAAAAGACACGCAAGCAGCCGACCCAACAAACGGAATCTAAAAAAGCGACGCCAGCAAATTCAGGAGAATGCAGAACTTCTCCAGTCTCTTGCCCAGGAGTAATGGATCCAAAGGAGAGTTTCGGAAACCTGATTCCTGATCCGCTCAATAAAAAACTTCAGCAGGAAGGAGTTCCGTTTTCAGAACTTCGTCAGGCGAGCAATGTTCCGGAAAAATTGGTTGAGCAAATCTACCGTTTATGGCGCAGCGGAACCCTCCGAATTGAGCGCAACTGGAACGGAATTCTGGATCAACCGAGTAACATTCCTTACAGCAACAGCGCCTGTTTGCTTCCGGATGACCGTCTTTATCTTGGAACCTCAAGTCTGCTTCACTGCTGGAAAATCGCGACCTGGAATGTGAATTCAATCCGGACACGCCTGCCTTTAATTTTACAGTGGCTGAAGGAACATAATCCGGATGTCGTTTGTTTACAGGAAACTAAAGTTGAAGACGCGCAGTTTCCTGTCTGGGAACTTCAACAAGCCGGATATGAATCAGTTTTTTCCGGACAAAAATCCTATAACGGAGTCGCCATTTTATCCAAACATCCAATCCGGGATGAACAACGTGGTTTTCGTAACGGCTACGATCCGGAAAATGCCCGCCTGATTGCGGCCACAGTTTCCGGAGTACGGATAGTCAATGTTTATGTACCGCAAGGTCAAACCACAGAATCAGAAAAATTTCAATATAAGCTCAATTTTTTTGCGGAATTAATTCAGGAAATTCGGAAATATAGAAAATCAGAAAGTGCTTTTGCGATCATGGGTGATTTCAATATTGCGCCAACAGCGGAAGATCTTTCGGATCCAGCATCAATGCGAAACAAAGTCAGCTTTCATCCGGAGGAACACGCACTTTTAGCAGAACTGAAGGAGATTGAATTGAGTGATCTTTTCCGCAAATTTGATCAGCGATCCGGTCAATTTTCATGGTGGGATTTCCGCACCCGAGGTTTTGAACGTGATGCAGGAATGCGTATCGACTATATTCTGGCAAATTCTGTTTTGACTTCCTCCTGCCAAGCATGCATAATCGATACTGAAGCACGAGCACAAGATCGGCCTTCCGATCATGCACCAGTCATTGCTGAATTTAATCTTTGACAAAATAATTTATTTCAAAAAAATTCATGAAGCGTGCAAAAACTCTTAAAATAATCATGATTGCTTGCCTGCTTCTTGCATTTACCGCATGGCAAGTTTCAGCCGTAATTCCGGAAGAGCGCCCCGGAGCATTTTCAATGATAATTGATGTTCCAATTCGTGTACTTGGCATGGGATTGGCGCTAGTTGGAACTGCTTTTTTTATTGTGGCATTACCATTTGCACTGACTTCGGGAAGTACCGGAGATGCCTGGAACGCTCTGGTGGTTGAACCTTTTCAGTTCACCTTCACCAGACCGCTCGGTAAATTTGACGATTGGAAAGTTCCCGCTGAAACCACTGATTCGTCTGAATAATAACCTCTAAGGAGATACTATGAAACTTAAAATTATTATAACCGCATTCGCGGCAAGCTGTCTTATTTTTTCCAGCACACAAGCCTTTGCGCTTTTTTCAATTAGCGTGGGGGTTCCTATTTCACAGAGTTTTACTGCAAAAAATGCTGACGGAAGTAAAGTTGCTGAGTCTGATGGTGTGAGCGGAGTTTTCCTCCATGCCAGTTTACCTATTTTGGTTGGACTTGGAGTTGAAAATTATAAAACTAAATTAAAAGACTCTGGGGGTAAGGAATTAGCAACAACGATGTATGATATTTTTTATCTGCTACCGATTCCGATCGTCAACCTGACAATCGGATTGGGCACCGGTTCTACAGAACTTCAGTGCACAGGATGTTCTGCGACATACGATAAAGGCACTCCGACTCAGTGGTATGCCAGTCTCGGCGTACCGTTTTTTCCCTTCTTTGATATGCATCTCAGCTATCGTTCAATCACATCAAAAATTGCAGTCAAAGCCGGTGGTGAAGTTGACTTGAGCGGTAACGTAACCGGAGTCGGCATCATGTTCAGTTTCTAAACACAAGCTCTGCCACAAATGTTAAACAAGTCAAAATATTTCCGTAAACTGTGTATCTCAGCTTGTTTAATTTTGGGGCTGACTTTCCTTGCAACTAATGCAAAAGCACAGTTCATCGGCATCAATTTTGATGCAGCAATTGCATATTCTGCTGCTTCCGGAAGTGTTTCCGGGGGCTATGTCGGAATTTCACATCCTGCACCTTTTTTCCCAAATATTGGATTTTCATCTATCAGCTTCAGCGAGAAAGAAGACAAAACTGACGCCTCTGATAATACATCGGTCTCCCTTAACACAAATACTACAATCAAGACTATAATTCTTTTCTATAATGTTCCGTTTCCCGTTGTTACAATCTCTGTAGGTTTTGGTTACGGTTCACAAAACCTAAACACAGGGATGGAGACGAAAACAACAATTGTTGAAACCTACGAAGGCAATAAAATCGACCCAGATAATAGTGACTTGAAAACTTCCGTGTCAGAAGCATTTATGCAAATTGGACTACCTTTCTGGAACACAATTGAGTTTCATCTTGGCTACCACCACATGTCAGTTACTAGCATCGACATAACCAGTAAAAAAAGCAAAAACTTTAGAGGAACTTACACTATTGAAAAAAAGAACTATACCGGTGGTATGACAACAATCGGAGTTCAAATTGCGTTTTAATGTTTCCCTCGCCGTTTCCTGAATATATCAATTTTTTCTGCTCGGACTTAGCTACGCCGCCTGTTTTTCCACTCCTACCGGAAGAAAAAAAATTCCTGTCAACATTAGGTTCTACAAAAAGACAGGCTGAATTTTCTCTGGGTAGAAACTGTGCTCATCAGGCACTTGCAAAATTTAAGCTTGAATCAGAGCCTATCCTGCGAAATGCTGAGACAAGAGAACCATGCTGGCCAAAATCAGTTAGAGGAAGCATAACCCATTCCGGAGAATTCGCTGCTGCGGCTGTTGGATTGGCTAATGATGTAGCCGGAATCGGTATCGATTTAGAAAATTTAGCTAGAGATGTTGATTTCAACATCTCTAGACATGTCTGTGTAGAAACAGAACTTGAGTGGTTAAAAAATCTTAGTCCGGAGCTGGCAAAGCGTGGACTGCGGATTATTTTTTCGGCCAAGGAGTCTATCTTCAAATGCCTTTTTCCAATCTCGCAAACCTACCTCTATTTTAAGGATGCGACAATCACGATAAATGAAGATAATTCTGATTTTAGTTTTATCCTTTCAAAAGCATGTTCAGGAATAACTAAGGTTGGTTTTCAGCACAAAGGCAGGTTTACCATCAAAGATAATATGCTCTTAACTTCAATTTATCTCTAATTGCAAAATTCACAGCAGAATTATTACTATTTTTCAACATATAAAATCATAAACTTAGCACTATCAAATTATTATCAACAGCTGTGTTGACAATATTTCTTCTACAAATTCAACTTATTAAAAGCAACTGTTGACAACTAACATCTTATCAACAGTTAACCAACAATTCATGTTGGGTTTTTTCTTAATTTTTGCTAGATTATTGTTTATCAACATTCTGTCAACAAGTTATCAACAAGCAAAAAAACGCAATTAATTCTAAAAATTCAACAAGTTAAACTCTTAACAACAAGTTGTCAACAACCCTACTACTACTACTAAAATAAATATGGAAATTACTTTAAAAAGAGAAGCCTTGAGTAGTACTCTGCAGAATATAAATTCTGTTGTTGATAAAAGTTCAACAAAGCCGATCTTGTCAAATTTTGTAATCAGAACTTTAACAGATGAAAGCGAGTATGTTGAATTTTCGTCAACAGATTACGAATTATCGCTGGTTGAACTGATACCTGCGGAAATTAAAGATACTGGCAGTGTCTGTGTTAATGCCAAAAAAGTATTTGATATAGTTAAAGAGCTTCAGGATGAGGATGTTCATATTCGTTCTACAGAACAACTCTGGATTTACATCACCTGTGGATCATCAGAATTGCGCCTGCCTTCGGTTGAAGTTGGTTTATACCCCCAAACAGTTTTGGAAACACTTCCGGACTCTGTGACGATTTCTGTGGACGATTTGAAGCGCTGTATTGATATGACATTATTCGCGGCCATAACAAATGAGTCCAGGAGAAACTTGATGGGAGTTTGTCTTAGTTCAACCAGCGATAAGCAAACCCGTTGGTTATCGACGGACGGACATCGTTTAGCACAAATTGTAAAATCGGTTGATAAAATGAATTTTAATGTTGTGAAGGAAATTATTGTTCCCAGAAAAGCCCTGACTGAGGTGCGCAGGGCCGCAGATTTGTTTGGCAAGACAGTAAAAATTACATTCGACTCACGTGTCATGCAGTTTTCCGGCGATCATATCAGTTTCAAAACAAGGCTGATTGAGGGTAAATTTCCAAATTGTGACCCCATCATTCCCAAAGACAACAATCTCGAAATTGTGGTTAACCGCGAAAGTTTTATCAACTCACTGAGGATTGTTTCTTCTATCAGCGCGGAAAAATTAAGGCCGGTAAAGCTACTGATCTCACCAGGGGTTTTAAGACTTGAAAGTGAGAAAGCGGACTATGGTGAAGTTGTTGACGAAATTGAAGCCGGTTATGAAGGTGATGCTTTTCAAATTGGCTTTAACTCCAGATACTTGTTAGATGTTTTAGCTGTAATTGAAAGTGAGGATGTTATTCTGGAATGTAAAAATTCAATGAGTCCAACCATCATCAAATCGTCTGTTGATGAATCCTTTTTATCAGTGATCATGCCCTTGCGGGTCGAATGGTAGTTTGACGTTTTCCTTTTGATGTTCATCTGCATCCTGGAACCGCCGACATTCAACCGTTAACCGAACACGATTCGACATGATCATCCGCAATATTGAGGTCTCTCAATTTCGTAACTACAGTAGATGTACTGCCAATTTGTCTCCGGAATTAAATTGGATTTACGGAGCAAACGGTCAGGGTAAAACAAATCTGGTTGAGGCAATTCACTATCTATGTAATTTAGAATCATTCCGCACAAAAAAATCATCTCAACTTCTGCAGCAAAATAAATCTGAGGCAGTCCTACAGGCTCAAATAGAAAGACAAAAAGTACAGCATTCTGTCCGTATTAACGTTTCAAAAAAAGGTAGAAAGGTTTTTTTAGACCACTTACCTTCTCACCGTGTTTCAGAATATATTCTCTCCTTCATGGCTCTTGCCTTCACTCCGGAAGACGTCAATCTTTTCCGGAATGTTCCGCAGGAGCGCCGCAAATTTTTTAATCGGATAATCGCCTTTATAGATCCTGTGTATTTTAAAATCCTACAGGAATATACAAATATTATTTCCCAAAAAAATGCTCTATTGCGACAAGGTAATACAGCACAAATTCCGCTTTGGAATGAAATGCTCGCGCGTTCCGCAATTAAATTAATGCAAAAGCGCAGTAATTTTGTTGAGCAGATGAACGTGCATTTGCATGATCTTTTCATGGAACTTACGGGGCGTACAGAAAAGCTGTGTTTGATTTATAAACCATCCTTGATTTCAAGTAATTTTGCTGAGAAAGAATGTCTTCAGCAATTGGAAAAAAGTCTAGCCAGAGACATGCAATATGGGTTTGCGGTACTTGGTCCACACCGAGATGAGTACCACTTGCTGATGGATGAAAAAAAGGATAAAGATTTTTTTTCGCAAGGAGAGTTCAGGATTACTAATTTGTCTTTAAAAATGACGATAAATCGTTTATTATGTGAGAGATATAAATTTTATCCAGTTTTGATTTTTGATGATCTTTTTTCAGAATTGGATGATGAGGTGATTGAGCATGTTATGCAATTTTTTATAGAGCTAAAAAATCAAATTTTTATTACCTCAACCTCTGAACCATTGAGTTCCCTGCCTGGAAAACATTTTCACGTTATTAAGGGTCAACTGGTTTGACATCGCGGCTGAAGTTTTAGACTTTGGCTACTTCATGAAAGAACAAAATGCCTGAAATTGAATCCGTAGAAAATTCTGCTTACGATGAATCTAATATAACCGTTCTGCAGGGACTGGAAGGTGTCCGCCTGCGTCCGGGGATGTATATCGGCGGGGTTGACACTTCCGCTCTTCATCATTTAGTTTTTGAGGTTGTTGATAACAGTGTTGATGAGGCATTAGCAGGATATTGTACAGAAATTCACATAATTATAAATTCAGATGGAAGTCTTTCTGTTGAAGATAACGGCAGGGGAATTCCGGTAGGAATACATGAAGAAGAAGGTATTCCCGCAGTTGAATTGATCCTGACGCGTCTTCATGCAGGAGGAAAATTTGATAACAGCAACTACAAGGTTTCCGGAGGATTGAATGGTGTAGGAGCATCGGTTGTGAACGCGCTTTCCGGAAAAATGATTGCCGAAATACACCGCGAAGGTTTTTTGTGGAAGCAGGAATATCAACAGGGAATCACCGTCACTCCCCTTGAACAAATTGAGGAAAGTAAAAAAACCGGGACTCAAATTACATTTTGGCCGGATGAAACAATCTTTGATCATACCGATTTTAATTTCGAAATATTAGCCCATCGTCTGCGGGAATTAGCTTTTTTGAATAAAGGAATTTTAATTACAATCAGAGATAACCGCACGGAACGTTTTCAGGAATTCAAATATGATGGTGGAATTGCGGCATTTATCAAGCACATCAACGAAAACAAAAGTGTTTTGCATGAAACTCCGGTTTACTTTTCCGGAAAATCTGATGATGTGGAACTCGAAGTCGCCTTTCAATACAATGACAGTTATACCGAACGTATTTATTCATTTGTAAATAATATCAATACAGTAGAAGGCGGCACACATCTAACAGGTTTTAAGGGCGCGCTTACCCGCACCTTGAATAGCTACATGACCGCAAATAAAATTACCAACGATTCGAAGGAAAATTTATCAGGAGAGGATGTTCGAGAAGGAATGGCTGCAGTCATCAGCGCGCGGGTTACGAATCCACAGTTTGAGTCGCAGAAAAAAATTAAATTGACCAATGTTGAAATTAAGGGAAAAGTTGAAACTCTGGTCTCAGAATACTTAGGAGCATTTCTGGAGGAAAATCCTGCAATTGCAAAAAAGATTGTCCTCAAAGGCATTGACGCGCAACGTGCCAGGCTTGCCGCAAAGAAAGCAAGGGAATTAACCCGCAGAAAAAATGTACTCGAATTCAGTACGCTACCCGGAAAACTTGCCGATTGTCAGGAATCAGATCCAGCTTTAAGTGAATTATTTCTGGTGGAGGGAGATTCCGCAGGAGGCTCCGCAAAGCAGGGACGTGACCGCAAGAATCAGGCGATTCTACCATTAAAAGGTAAAATATTAAATGTGGAAAAAGCCCGTTTTGACAAGATGCTCAACAATGAAGAAATTAAAACGATGATTACCGCGATGGGCACAGGTATCGGCAGAGAAGAGTTTGATCTGGAAAAAATCCGTTACCACAAAATCATCATCATGACCGACGCGGATATTGACGGCAGCCATATTTTGACTTTGATTCTGACATTCTTCTACAGACAAATGCCGGAAATTATTGAAAATGGTTTTCTCTACATCGCACAGCCGCCTTTGTATCGGGCGAAAAAGGGACGCACCAGTTTTTATGTTAGAGATGATAATGAATTGACGGAACGTCTGGTTCGTTCTTCCAGCGAAACATTAATTCTCACTGCTGATAATGGAACAACTCTCAGTGGTGAAAAGCTTTTTCAGCTTGCTCTCAAAATCAAACTTTACAGAACACATTATGATCGTTTGTGTTTTAACATCAACTTGACGCAGTTGATCAATCTTCTGCTCAAACACCAAATTGAAATAGATTTGGGTGGAGCGGAACACATCCTCAAGTGTATTGACGGTTTGAAGGAATTCTATCCGAATTATAAACTGAGCGTTGATTATGAAAAACAGGGAAGCAATGTTTTAATTGAGATTGATGAGCAGAAAATTGAGCTGTCGTTGAATTTACTCGAAAACCTGAGTGCCTATGATTATTCCCAATTGTTTAAGGAACATCTAAAACTAATAGAAACTCTTGGCGAAAATGCTTTGGTACTGACTGAAGAAAATGACGGAGAAAGTCATTCTTTGCAGACTTGGTTTGAAGTGCTTGATTTTATGGTTAGTTTTGGCAAGAAAGGCATGTATATCCAGCGTTACAAAGGTTTAGGAGAAATGAATCCGGAACAGTTATGGGAAACAACTCTTGATCCAGAAGTCAGAACATTAAAAAAAGTAATGGTTGAAGACATAGTCGAATCAGACGGAATATTTACTATTTTGATGGGTGACCAAGTAGAGCCCCGCCGCAACTTTATCGAGGAAAACGCTCTTCGAGTTAAGAATCTTGATGTCTAGCGTCACACACAATTTCCCATGCCCCATCCCCATTCCATTGTCGCCATAGTCGGGCGTCCAAATGTTGGAAAATCAACATTATTCAATCGACTAGTCGGGCGGCGTTCTGCCATTGTAGAGAAGAATCCCGGTGTAACTCGTGATCGCAACTATGGTATTTCTAAATATCATGGCTATGAATTTATTGCGATAGACACAGGCGGGTTTGAACCTGTCGCTGAAACTTCACTTGTTCAGCAAATGGCACAACAGGCGCGTCTTGCGGTTGAAGAGGCGGATTGTGTTTTATTTGTTGTCAATGCACAGGAAGGATTTACTCCGGGAGACGCAGAAATTTACCGGACTTTAGTTGAAGCGGAAACACCTTTGTTTGTTGTTGTGAACAAAGCCGATAATCCGCGATTGGAACAGGAAAGTTTAGATTTCTATCAACTTGGAGTTGAAAAAATTTATCCAATTTCATCTGAACACAACCTTGGTGTTGACGGTTTGCTGGAAGAAGTTGATCATCTGGTTCCACTGAAAAGTACAGTAAAAGAGGAGCCTGCTGAAGAAACTGATCGCTCAAAAGAACCAATCGCGGTTGCGGTGATTGGAAAACCGAATGCCGGAAAATCATCCATTGTGAACGCTCTGCTCCGCAAAGAGAGGATGATTGTGGATTCTGTTTCTGGAACAACTCGTGATCCGGTGGACAGTCTCTGTAATTTTGAGGGTCAAGATTTTTTATTGGTTGACACCGCCGGCATTCGCAGACGTGGAAAAGTCAGCCAGAAAATTGAAACTTTCAGTATTGTTTCTGCGCTCAAATCCATCGAGAGAGCGGATGTCACGCTTTTGATAATTGATGCAGAGGAAGGAATTACGGAACAGGTAATGAAGATTGCAGGTTATGCGAACGAGCGTAAAAAATCTCTGCTGATTGTGATGAACAAATGGGATCTTGTCAAGAAGGACGGTAAAACCCTGAAGCAGGTTGAAGAAGAGGTTTACGATCGTTTGAGCTTTATCAGCTTTGCACCAATTCTTTTTGTGAGTGCCAAAACTGGCCAGCGGGTTCCGCAGATATTTGAAAAGATTCTCAGCGTTCACCAGCAATATGTACGGAGGATCCAAACTTCTGATTTAAATACGATCCTCCAACTCATTGTGAATCAGCACCCACCACCTTCTAAATCAGGTCGTCCAACCAAAGTTTATTACGGCAATCAGGTTAGTGTTGCTCCGCCCACTTTTGTTTTCATGACAAACAATCCGGAAAAAACAAATTTTGCCTACGAGCGTTATATTGCCAATCAGTTCCGCTATCATTTTGGTTTTGAAGGAACACCGCTGAATTTTATCTGGCGCAAAAAGAAATCTGCACACAAAAAAAATGCTGGTAAAAGGGCTTGAAAAAAGAAGCTTTATTTTTACCAGCAAAAGGTAGGAAATATTTAGCAAAATTCAGGCGAAGAGTACATCCGTGAAACGGCTGCGCAATTTTGTGACCTCATCTTTGACAGCCTTTCCTGCAAGACCTGCTTTCATCAAGGAAGCGAGTTCACCCATTTCAGCTTCTTTCATACCATAACGCGTCATTTCCTGCACGCCAATCCTTAAGCCGGAAGGGTTCCGGGCATCTTTGTCCCAGGGAAGCATGTTGAAATTAGTGATGATATTGCTCTTATCAGCCAGTGAACGGGAGAGTTCTTTCGCAACACCAAAATTGGTGACGTCAATTGCCAACTGGTGGCTTGCAGTGAAGCCAAATTCCTGAGCTTCAACCTTGACGCCTTCGTCCGTGAGAGCTTGTCCAAATGCTTTGGCATTGGAGATTATTTGAGCAGCATATTTTTTTCCATGTGCCGCCGCTTCTCGAATCGCAACCAGCAATCCCGGTAATGTATGTAAGTGATGACTGCTGGAAGAACCGGGCATCACACCACGGTCAACGCTGCTCCACCACTTCATTTCCTGTTCGCTGACCATGTTGCCTAAAATAACTCCACGCTGAGGTCCTGGAAATGTTTTGTGAGTGCTGCCGTTGATGAAATGCGCTCCTTCCTCAAAAGGGTTTTGGAACTGTCCACCAAATATGAGACCCAAAACGTGGGCGCCATCATAGAGAATTGGGATGTTTTTTACCCTGCAGACTTCCGCAATTTCCCGCACCGGCTCCGGAAAGAGGAAGAGGCTTTTTCCAAGAATGACCATGTTCGGAGATTTTTGTTCAACCAAATCCACGCACTTTGGTACGTCGAGATGGTATCCGTCTTCCATTGTAGGCCAGTAGTGTATGTTGATGGAATTTTCGCGTCCGAGAGTAAGAACTTTTCCACGAATCTGAATCCGTCGTCCCACCACCCCAATCGGGCTGTGACTGATGTGTCCTCCAACTTCGATTGAGTTTGCAATTACAGTATCGCCACCACGCAAAATCGCTAAGGCCACCGCTGTATTTGAGGCATTTCCGCTAACGGGACGCACATCCGCCTGCAGGCAATTTGCAAGTTTGATGATTTCACTGGTTGCCATACTTTCTATCTGATCGATGTAGCGCGTGCCTTCATAATAGCGGTTGTCAGCCTCTGATGTGTTGGGGTGCCCTTCTGCGTAACGCCCCATGAAATCGTTGACCTCGACTTGTTTGACAGCATCCGACTGCACATTTTCGCTGGCAATCAGGTTAATGGCTTCTTTGCCTCGCCATTGATTTTGACGACTTACGATGTCCAGGACATCAGAAATATCTACACTCATATTTTTCTCTATTTTTAAGTATTTGATAAAGCTGGGAATAATTAAGACCGAACGTAAATTCAGCTTTTTGATTTGGAGTCTTCCCGCAGGCTAGTTAGTATTCAGGAAAATACTCCAGTTTAGCGCCCGTCTCTTCAATTGCTTCTTTTTCAGGAAGCTTCTTTTTTCGAAAATGTTCACCTTTGACTATCGTCTGCGGACGAATGCTCCGGATTAGAGAACTTGCATCCTGCTCATTGAAAATCACTACTCTGTCAACCGCTTCAATAGCCGAAAGTAGTAAGGCGCGTTCACGCTCATTCAGTAAAGGCGGTTGCCCTTTTTGCTCGGTAATGCTGCGGTCACTGTTGATGGCAACAACATTAAAGCCCTTTAGTGTCTTTAGTTGATGCAGAAATTTCAAGTGTCCTGCAGAAATTTCATCAAAATAACCATTCGTAAAGACTACCGGCAGTTCCTGTGGCAGTGAGCGACAGAGTTGTTCCGGAGTCATGATTTTCGATGATGTTTCGCCAAAGTCATAACGTTGCAGTAGTTCGTTTTTGGAAAATGAAACAACACCTACATGTTGTATTTCCATACTCGCAGCCAGTTGTGCCCAATAAGCGGCGTGCTCAATTTTTGCCTTTCCGGCGAGCATAAAAGCCAGCATACTACTGACAGCGTCTCCTGCTCCTACAACATCAAAAACTTCCTGTGTTTCCGCCGCCATAAAATGATAATCCTGCGGACTGTGAAAAAGAAGTAAGCCATCCCGATCGAGGCTGATAATCAGATATTTGAGTTTCACTTCAGCCTGCAGCATTTCCGCGGCTCTGAGAACATCATTTTGATCTTTGAGGGCAAATCCAACAGCCGCTTCAGCTTCTTTACGGTTCGGTTTTATGAGGGTGAAATCCTGATAAATGCTGTAGTTTGTTGTACTTCGAGGATCGCCCACTACCGGAATTCCGTGTTTTTTTCCGCAAGTTGCAATTGCTTCAAGAGTTTTAGATCTGAGCAAACCCTTGCCATAGTCTGAAACGACAACTGCATCGGTACTTGGAATTGTTTTTTCCAGGTACGAAATAAGCTGTTTTTGAGGTAAAGGAGAATCCGGATCTGGATCTATATCCATCCGGAGTAAATGAGTTTGTCCGGCAATCATGCGGTGTTTGAGGCAGCTTTTATAATTTTCTGCAATGAGCACTCCGGAATAATCCACTCCGTTTTCGGACAAAAGCTTGAGGATAGTCCCACCGGTTTTATCTTTTCCAGTGACTCCACAGACGAGCACTTCCGCGCCCAAAGTGGCCAGATTCATCACGACATTGCCTGCGCCTCCCAAGCGTTGATCTTCACGGAGAACGCGCATTACGGGAATCGGCGCTTCGGGAGAAATACGATCCACTTCACCCCATGAATAATGGTCCAGCATCAAGTCGCCAACGACGAGGATGCGCGGCGAATCTATTTTCTCAAGTGCCTCTCGGAGGTCTGGATCGTTCATTATTTTTAGCGGCGACTCAAGTATTTATCTAAGGTTTGTTGAAAAGTACTATAAGGCTGCGCGCCGGAAAGGACCTCACCCTGAATTCCACCGGACTTAGGGTCGAAAAGGCCGACAAAAAATCCGGGAGTTCCGGTAATGCCCAGCGCCGCTCCGTCCTTCATATCCTCATTTACTAATCCACGATACCTTTCACTATCAAGGCACTGATCAAATTTTTCTGGGGATTTTACTTTAATTTTACGGGCATATTTTTTTAGATCATCCACAGCCTGTGCTTTAGGATTCTCGTAAAGCAGCAGATGTATTTCTTCGAATTTGTTTTGTTCACGCGCGCATTCTGAGGCAATGGCTGCTTCGTCAGCTTCACGATGAAATGCGAGCGGGAAATGTCGATAACCAAATGCCACACGGTCCTGATAATTTTTGATAAGTTTTTGAATCGTAGTTTGTACCCGCCCGCAAAAAGGGCACTGGTAATCGGAATATTCGAGCAGAATGACAGATGCTTTTTTGTTGCCTCTCAGATAGGCGGTTTTAATATTTCCTTGCAGCAGAAAATCTGAGGGTGCTTCCAAATGAGAAACGATCCAGCCCTTTTCAAGAGCCAATGAGTACTGGTCCAACAAATGCTGACTGCGAATTTGTTGTTCCAAAAACTGCGTAATCTGAGGCCGGAGTTGATCCAGAGTTCCACTTTCCTGCAAGTTATTTTGCTCATAAATTTTAATAATATCTCTGAGTGTCGCTTTTCTTTCCGGAGTCAGTTTGATTTCCGGATGTTTTGCTGTAAGTTTTTCCAGGGCGTATTCCATCAACCGGACACTCAATTGCTGATAAAGTTGCAGACTGAGGTCGTTCGCTTTTTTGTTGCGCACATCTTCAAAAGTTACGGGCACGCCGTCCACTAAACCGATAACAGGATTAGGATGATAAGCTGTTCCGGAAGTTTGCGCAAATGCCGGAACAAAAACAAATGTGATGATGCAAAGTGAAAATAAAATTTTGTAAAAACGGAGTGCAAAAATATTTTTCATTTTAGGTAGAATTTAATTTAGAAAGTTAGGTGAGGATTCTGAAATGATTTCATTCGGATTTGACATTTCCATGAGGCAAATCAGGTCGTCCAAACGTGTGTTCAAGTCTGGAGACTCAAGCAGAGTCTGTTTCTCAATTCCGGAAAAATCAAGGTTCATGCTGAGCAAATTAACGAGGTAATGTGCGGGAATATCTTCGATTTTTGCCCACTCTATTTTCAACTTATTTTTTTCAGAATATTTTCTGAAGTTTTGATACAAAAGATTTGAATCTTTTGAGAGGCTTGAATTTTCCGTATCATGCGGAAAAGAAGAATATTCAACTTTTGCGATTCGGTATGGTGTATCGGTTTCCAGTTCCTCAACAATCTGGAAACGGGATTCACCATGAAGTTGGATCAAAAAATTTCCTTTAGGCAGTTGTTGAGACTGTTCAATTGAGCCGGCACAACCGATTTTGCACAGCTTTTTAGAATCCTGCGCAGCAGGCTGTATTATGCCAATTAGCAAATCATCATTTTCAAGGACGTGCTCTACCATTTGTCGGTAGCGTGATTCAAAAATATGGAGGGGGAGAACGGAACCCGGCAATAAAATTGTACCGTGCAGAGGAAACAAAGCAACGGTGTCTGTCAGTTTTACAGCAGACATCAAGCCTCCACGGGAAAACGCTTCCGAAGGCTGCTTGCAAGCCGTTCCTCAACGTCCGGAGCGGTTTTCGGCTGATAGGGCATTGAATTTTCCCAGACTGAACCTTTTTCCATACAAAGATAAGTTGGTATTTGTGGCGCCAATTTTTCAACTTTCTGTTGAACATTCCGGAAAAGTCGCTGGCGGATTTTTTTTAAATATCTCATTTTTCCATCTTCTCCAGGAACAAACTCACCCAGAAAAACGCGGCTGTTTGGGAAGCGCTCATCCACAACGGATTTCAGCGAAGGAATATAACGTAATGCACCCAAACTGATCCAGGCAATTCTGTCCGGAGGAACAGCGTCAAATATTTGCTCAACCAACTCCTGATAACCTTTTTCCCAATCCGGATAGTTGATCATGGGATCAAAATGAAAAGCGACTTTATATCCTGCCGCAGAAGCCATTCTGGCCGCTTCAAGTCGTTCATGCAGCCGCGCTGTTTTGTGTTCTTCCTGTTCAACAATGGCTTCCGGATTTACCGACCACGAAATTACGGTTTTGCCGCCGTGCGGAAGATCGAGCAAATGTTCAACATGCTTCGACTTTGTTTTAAGTTCAAGCAAAGCATTAGGCAGTTTCGCGAAGAAACGGATCACATGCGCCTTGATGCCCAGGATATTGTCGAGCGCCAGACTGTCAGAATGCTCTCCTGTTCCAACACGAAACAAAGTGTCAGGTTGCGCGGCAGTACGCTGCCGGACTTGTTCCAGAATTTCTTCCAGATTTGCGTGAACCGTAATAACCGGTTTGTTCAGGAATGCTTGTAGAATACAGTATGTGCATTCAAATGGACAGTTTTCTATTAAATCCAGAGTAAAATAATTGCAGCAGACTAGCTCATTCGAAAATCCCGGACAAGCCTTAATTGATGTACCTTTAAAATATTTAAGATGCAGGGTCTTCTTCCCCTGCGTGAGCGGATTCCGCAGAGGGTCAGTTCCGGATTCGTCCTGATGCCAGGCGAAATTTTCCACAACCTGCTGCGGAACTTCTGGAAAGCGTTCGCAAATTTGCACGGTTAGAGGTTCTGCCGCAACTGCTTGGTCGATGATAATTCGCTCTGGACGGTACTGGAACATCAGGTCAGTTTTTTATAATTTTATGGATTGAAAAAATATCGACATAGTCTAATTCTGTTTGTTCCGTAAGAAGTTGTCATTCCCGCGAAAGCAGGAATCCAGGAACTTGTAAGTATCTGAAATGCTTGTCCTCGACTCGATCGGGGAACAGATTCCCGTTTTCGGGGGAATGACAAGCAAGTGTACCATTTGGACTTTTTACTGCTTCATCAATTCTGTTTATGTTTGTAAATACAAAGAGTGATGAGGATAATTTTATTATAGATCAAGCATAAAGCCAAGAAAAACACTCTACATTTTTCCTTGAAATGGCAACTAATCATAAATCGTCCAATGGACTCACGACACCTTCTCCGCCCTGCTTCAACACATGAGTATATATCATGGTTGTTTCCAGATCCTTGTGACCCAACAATGACTGAATAGTGCGAATATCTGTTCCACGCTGTAGCAAATGTGTAGCGAAACTATGCCGGAATGTATGCGCGCTCACTTTTTTGGTAATTTCAGTTTTACGGACAGCCTGCTTTATTGCTCTGTTGATCGCCGATTGATCCAGATGATGACGGCGTATTATTCCACTACGAGGGTCTTTTGAGAGCCCCCGACCGGGAAAGACATATTGCCAATTCCACTCTCGTTCAGCGTTTGGATACTTGCGGGCCAATGCGTGAGGCAAAAAAACGGTACCATATCCTTGTTCCAAATCATGTTTATGAATTGCCTTCACCCTCTCCAAATGATGGTGAAGCAAAGATTCCATATTTGCAGGAAACGGAGTAACGCGTTCTTTCAGCCCCTTGCCGTCGCGTATCGTTACCTGCCTGTAGCCGTAATCAATATTTTGCACTCGCAAACGCACTGACTCGGTTATCCGCAAACCGCAACCGTACAATAATTTGACCACCAGTTCCGGGACTCCATTTAACAAAGACAAGACTTGTTTCACTTCCTCACGAGTCAAGACAACCGGAATCCCCGCACCTTTACGTGAACGAGCGGCTTTTATATTTTCCAATGGAGATTTAAGTACCCGTTTATAGAGAAATACCAAGGCGTTGAAGGATTGATTCTGTGTTGATGCCGCAACATTTCTTTCGGTTGCCAAATAAGTCAGAAATTCCTCAACCTTCTTTTCTGACTCAACATATAGGGACTCCCGAGTTTGCAATCGATGAAATTTCACAAACTGCCGAACCCAATCACAATAGGTGCGCTCAGTATTGATGGAATAATGTTCACGTCTCATCAAATCACGGATTTCTTCCACCAGTGTTTTTTTTGAATTATTTGTTGACATAAAAATTTAATTCCAGTTAAATGAGCCGCTCATAGTGCGAGTATGTACTATTGTTCTGTTAATATCAACATATTGGTAAAATTTGCCTGATTTAACTGCTGATGCAGGTACTATCAGGCAAGTTTACCTGATTTAACGTGAAATAAACGCTTATTCAGGAAAACATGCCTGATTTAACCAATAATATCGTATTATAAGGCAATTTTACCTGATAATAATAAGTTCGCAACGCAAAAAAAAGAACTCTTTCATTCATAGAGTTGCAGTAAAGATCAGAAATTAATAAAAATTTTGCCTGGAAAATAATAATGACAACTGAACTGACGCAGAAAAACAAAAAAATTGTATGGGATTTTTGGCAGGAGTTGAATAGCTCTAAAGCTGATAATATTGCAAATATTATGCGAGTTTATGTCGCTAAGGACATCTCCTGGATGGGCCCCCACCCTATCAATCAACAACAGGGAATCGATGCAGTCAATTCAACATTTTGGCAGCCGCTCTTGCATTCGTTCCCTGATATTAAACGGCAGAGCACGATCTTCTTTGGTGGATCGTCCAACGGTCGGGTCAACGGACAATTCGACGGGCGGGAGTGGGTTTGCGGTCTAGGCCATTTTACAGGGTCGTTTCAACAAGACTGGCTCACGATTCCAGCCACCGGAAAAGAAGTACAGATCCGCTGGAGCGAATTCTGTCGAATGGATGAAGGTCAGATTGTTGAAATTCACCTATTGCTCGATGTGCCGGATGTTATGCAACAAGCTGGTTTTCCAATCTTGCCACCTGATCGGGGCGCGGTTGGGTTGTGGCTACCTCCACGAACCAGTAACGGTCTCCTGTTGGGAACTCAAGATGAACAGGAATCAGAGCAAAGCCTACAACTCATTAGGTCTATGATCTACGATGGTCTGAATCAATTCGACGAGTCAGAACTGGAGAGCATGGGTATGGCCCAGTTCTTTCATCCTCAATTGCAGTGGTATGGTCCCTCTGGCATCGGTAGTTGTCGCAGTCTCAAAGAGTTTGAGGATTTTCATCAGAAACATTGGCTGCATGCCTTTCCTGATCGCCAGGTGCAAGATTTGGACTCTCTGTTTGCAGAAGGTCACATTATGGGCGCCTCCAGCTTTCCGGGCGTGTTAGCCACCCATACCGGCCAGTATCTAGACTGTCCGGCAACAGGCAATCAGATCGCCTTTAATGGGATAGACATTTGGCTTAGAGAAGGCGATCGGATCGGGGAGAACTGGGTGTTTGTTGACATGATCGATGTTTTTCGTCAGTTTGGAATTGACCTCTTTGAACGCTTACGAAAGCAGGTCGAGCAGCAAACTTCTTGAAACAGAATCGGAGGTCCGACCAAGAGAATCGGAGGTCGGACCAAGTAAATTGCGAACAAGACGCTAGAACTTATCCGGTATATCGCCGATTTGAGTTTCAAAATAAAGTCAAAATTATGCAAAGCTTTTCGACTTAAATAAACGGTCGGAAAGTTCAGCTTGTCGTTCGCATGCACAAAAAAGAGTCATTCCATTCACAGAGTTGCAGCGAAGATCAAAAAGAAAAAGAAAACATTTTTTAGGCAAGAAAATTCTTGAATCGAAGGTTGCTTTGATGTAATTTAGGCCAAAACTTAGCGACCGAAAGGAGACGAAAAACAAACGGACTCCTCTCACTTTCCGGAAGCTCACAGACAAGGACCTAAACAGGAATGAAAATTGATGACTCAAAAAAGACAAATTCCAACCTCTGCCTCCACTAGGCGAGGAGTTCCCACTCTTGGCATTTTAACAGGAATCTCCTATGTCTCGGGTTTAGATTACTTCAAAGGCATCAACGAGATAGTTCTCGCGAATACTCCCAGCTACCATCTCATGTCTCCTAATCCGTCCATTGTCATGGTTTCCGTTGATTGTGATGAGTACGTTCATTACCTTACCTTGAAGTCGTTTGCCAACGTTGAAACACATCTCCTCAGCGGAATTCGTCAGCTTGTGGCGGCAGGTTGTGACATTTTGGTGATTGCCTCCAACACGGGTCATATCTGTGTACCAGCAGTCGAAAGAGAGTTTCCAAAACTAAAAATTTTGCACATTGCCGACTGTTGTGCCTTTCAATCGAAAAAACAAGGGTTTTCAAAAGTAGGATTGATTGGGACGAAACCGACCATGGAAGAGGATTACTTGAAGTCACGTTTATTACGCCATGGTATCACAACTTTAGTCCCGGAAGAGGAGCGGGTTCAAGAAGAAATTTATGAGATTATCCACCAAGAATTATCGTACAATGTGTTTCGAGATGAATCGAGAACGAAAATGGTAAAAGCGATTCGTGAGCTTGAAGCACAAGGGGCAGAAGCGTGTATTTTGGGATGCACGGAAATCGAGCTGCTCGTCCAACAAAAGCACATCACCAGTTTGCCTTTACTTCCCTCAGCCGAAATTCATATTCAGACTGCTGCGAACGTGCTGTTGAATAAGGTAGAGTTGGAAAGTGTATTACCACCTAAGGAAAGATGACCCTCCATAAGAGGACACAGTGAGCCACCGATTTCAATCCGAAATCTTTCATTTTATACGAAATATCAGGCTTTTGGTGGGACGGGTCCGGCCATCCGGCGTTCCACCCTACTATTCCATGATGAATTCTCGGACAGCCTCCCATGTCTATTTGGACCATGTAAAATACGTTCCTGGAGGAGGTTCTGTCGTCGTAATGGAGACTCCAGGGAAGAGTCTGTTCAATGAAACTTCTTCTGAGGCAAATACAAACCAATTCATCGGTCTCACACATCACCATCGGTTTGGCTGCTAATACAAATCACAAATCGGGTCGGATCAGATTTATGCCTAGAATCAACTGATATAATTTATCATCTTTAAAAATATAGGCCAAATACGGGCCTTTGAACATTCTTTTTGAAGGCCAAAAGGCCATTTTAAAGAAATGAGAAAGAAATATAAAATTTGCGAACAAGCTAATTGAATTGACCAGAGGGGGTGCATCTCAGCCCTCTGTTTATCGGTATTTAGAACGTTTTAGCTTCGACAAAACTCTTGAGTTTCCCCCTCTGGCAATTCATCAGGACGTTATACATTTTGAATAAATCATGAAAATTCGGAAATATGAAATCACTGATCGGGATGGGTTGATTGAACTTTGGAATGAAATATTTCCTGATGATCCTCCACATAACGAACCATCACTTGTTATTAATGCAAAGCTGGCAGTAGATGATTTAATATTTGTCGCCGAAAGTTATGGTCGTCTAGTCGGTGCTTGTATGGCAGGTTATGATGGTCATCGTGGATGGTTATATGCTGTTGGAGTATTACCAAAATATCGCCGCAATGGTACAGGCGCGGCCCTTGTAAAACTCGCTATAAAATTCATAAAGGAGATTGGTTGTGTTAAAGTTAATCTTCAAATTAGAACTACAAATACAGAAGTTGCAGCTTTCTATAACTCATTGGGCTTTTCCATTGAAGAGCGCCTAAGCATGGGAGCGCATATCTAGCCCATGTATAACAAGGCCATTAAACAACGGCCACTTTGTGGCCTGGACCTCGCTACGCTCGGCCGTTTATGGCGACGTTATGCACCATAAATTTGAACAGTCATTTTTAAAAGGAGATTTTTTGAAAGTTTTAGTTGTAGGAGCAAGTGGCGCAACAGGACGGCTCGTAGTCGATAAACTACTGAGTCAAGGAGTTGAAGTTAATGCAATTGTGCGGTCACTCGACTCCCTGCCTGAAAATCCTAACTTATTAAAAATACAATCCTCTGTTCATGAATTAAGTAGTGAAGAAATGAAGAGATATGTAAAAGGCTGCGGCGCTGTTGTTTCTTGCCTCGGTCATAACCTTACTTTTAAAGGCATGTTCGGAATGCCTCGCTTGCTTGTAACAGAAACTATTGAATGCATATGTAGCGCAATTCAATCCAATAACGCTGACAGACCAACAAAAGTAATACTAATGAATACTACAGGGAACAGTAATCGAGATATCCCCGAGAAACCACCACTCAGCCAGCGTATAGTTGTTGCCATATTAAGGGCCTTGTTACCTCCACACCTAGATAATGAAAAAGCAGCAGACTTCTTACGCACTAAGATCGGGCAAAATAATAAAACTATTGAATGGGTCGCTGTTCGACCTGACGCACTGACAGACGAAACAGAAATCACAGAATATGACGTTTATCCCTCTCCCGTTAGAAATGCAATTTTTGATTCTGGAGCAACAAGCAGAATCAATGTTGGTAGTTTCATGGCCGAACTAATATTAGATGAAAGTACTTGGCTGAAATGGAAGGGACATATGCCCGTAATATATAATCATGCATAACAAGGCAATCAAGCGCGACGGCTTACAGCCGCCGCTTATTTAGGCGTTATGTTTTTCAAGGAGCTATAAACAATGAATAAGTCGGAAGATTTTTGGAATAAGGCTTCAAAAAATTATGACAAGACAGAAAAGCGTTTTGAATACATCCATAAAAAGGCAAGGGAGAACACCAAAAAGCACCTCAAAGATAGTTATATCGTTATGGATTATGGATGCGGAACCGGCACAGCATCCTGTGAGTTTTCCAGTCAGGTGAAAGAAATACAAGGTATCGATATCTCATCTGAGATGATTCGGATAGCAAAAGAGAAAGCAGTTGTTAGTAAAATTGATAATGTACACTTCGAAAAGGCGGACTTATTTGAAGATAAATTTCAAAATGAATCATTTGATGTGATTCTAGCTTTCAACATGTTGCACACAGTACCCAATCCGCAAAATGTTGTGTATCGAATAAATGACCTGTTAAAGCCTGACGGCATATTTATTTCTGTAACGCCTTGCTTAGGGCAAAAGATGTCATTTTTAGTTAATCTCCAGATACAGCTGGTTCGGATATTGTGTAAGTTTGGAGTAATTCCCATTCCAATTAGAAGAATAAAAAGTAGTGACATAGACATTTTGTTAGCAAAAGGGGAATTCGAGGCCATTGAGTCCGAAGAAATATTCAAAGGAGCATCTAGCTATTTTGTTGCAGCAAAGAAATTACACAAAACATAACAAGCGCATGCAGCCGGATCGCCAAACCGCTACGCGCTTTGTCGACCGCTGATGCGAAGCGTTAGGTGAAAATAAAAATAATGAAATTTCGACAAGTCTTAGATCATCGTTAACATGGTTCTTCTTAATCTAATGCTTCTTGTTTTCGTTCTTTTGGCGGGCATGTCCATTGTTTGGACCACGCTGCAAACTGGTATTTCTCCCATGATGAGCTCAGGCAAGGCTTGTCAAGCCATGCTTGCTTCAATAGATAGGCCTGTAAATGGTCCTTTAATTGATCTGGGTTCTGGTTGGGGAACGCTCGTTATCGCTCTGGCCCGTAAGTACCCGCGTCAACAAGTGATAGGCTACGAGCTGTCATGGTTTCCATGGTTGGTCTCAATAATTCTGAAATACAGCTTACGTCTGAATAACCTTACGCTTTATCGCAAAGATTTCAAGAAGGCTGAACTCAGCAATGCTTCTATTCTATTCTGTTATCTTTTCCCTGGAGGTATGGTTGCTCTTCATGAAAAACTGAAACGCGAACTATCAAATGAGATTCTCATTGTCAGTAACACATTCGCTTTACCATCGTGTCAACCTACAAAAGTCATCAGGCTTAAAGATATCTACCAAACTCCGATTTACGTATATTCTTGGAGGCCAAAGTACTCTTTTATACGCGAAAAGAATGACGATAAGCATTATTCAAAATATGAGGAAAAACACCTAACCAGGCATTCAACCCGACCGTCAAAAGCGTTGCTTTGCTACCCTTTTGCGACCGGTTAATGCGACGTTATGCTTACCAAATAGTATCAAGTAGTTTGCTTGTAAGAAGATTTTGATCCGCTGTTACAAGTTGTGCATTACAGATGATAGAAGTAGCCGCTATTATTCGGTCAACAGGATCATTGTTGATATTATGATCAAAATTAACTGATAACTCGGCAATTTCAGGAGAAATTGATTGAACAGAAACATTTCTAGATTGAAGGAATAGGTTTAAAAAGGCTGTTGCAGTTGAATCAACTTTAAGTCTTTTCTTTTTTATCAACATCGATATTTCCCAAATTGAAATATCGGAAATAATGAGTGCATTATGTTCGTCTGCTTTTTCAATTGCAGAAAAAGCTTTGTCTGACAGCTTTGATGCTTCAAGGGCATCCCAGATAATTGCACATGTATCCATCAATATCATGTTAATGCATCCCATTCAGAATTAGTTGGGCTTGTAACATCATAAATTTTTGCAGTTGAAGCAAGTGCTTTCAGTTGTTTTTTAGCAAGTTCTTGTTGGTCAATTGGTGGGGTAACTGTAGCCAATAGCCTATTATTAGATGTTATAGAAATTTGTTCACCAGAGTTGGCAATTTCTAGATATCTTAAAAGGTTTGCTCTAAAGTCACTTATATTTATAGTTTGCATTTTGGTATCCAAAAATAACTTGTACAATATTTACGTACAATAATATTATCAAAAGCATAACAATCGTGTCAAGCTGAATTTTAACACTCCACTTCGTTCCGTGTTAAAATCAACTTACACAAAGCGTTATAAGGCAATTGGAGAATCATGAAATACCAGGCATTAAATTTTAAAGAAAAGCTTTCTCTCTTTGACGAGCAATGGACACCTAAAGTTATTGCAGAGATGAATGACTATCAGTTCAAGATTGTAAAAATAAAAGGTGATTTCGTATGGCATGATCACGAAGACACGGATGAAACATTCATAGTTTTGGAAGGAAAACTGCGTATAGATTTTAGAGATGGTCAAGTAGAACTATCGGATGGGGAAATGTTTGTTGTACCCAAAGGTATCGAACATAAACCTTATGCTGAAGAAGAAGTCAAAATGCTTTTAATTGAGCCACGTGGAGTAAAGAATACTGGGGATAAAGGTGGCGAACTTACCGCGGAAAATGATGTATGGATTTAATGCCTTATAACAAGCGCATGCAAAGGACGCAGCAAAGCTTCGCCGGTGAACTCTGCGTTAGCATCTCTAGGAGGTAGAAATGTTTAGTATACATGATTTCGCGCTTTTTATTTTTTCAGGTCTCCTATTGAATATCACGCCTGGTGTGGATATGCTTTACGTCATCGGGCGTAGCTCAACCCAGGGTGTTTCGGCAGGTATGGCGGCGGCACTTGGAATTACTACAGGTTGTATAGTACATATTGTTTTTGCCGCAGCGGGACTTTCTGCGATACTGGCAACATCAGCGATTGCCTTCATGGGATTAAAATATGCGGGAGCCGCTTATCTGATTTATTTGGGCATTACCCTTCTACTGAAACGGCAAGATCAACCGGATTCCGTTAAGCCGTACTCCTCCCGCGATGGATTGTTGAAAATTTATAGACAAGGAGTTTTGATCAATACATTCAATCCGAAGATCGCTTTATTCTTTCTGGCTTTTCTTCCTCAGTTTATTGATGTTTCAAGCTCAAATAAGACATTCACATTTGTCGTACTGGGGATAATTTTCAGCATCAATGGAGCGTTTTGTAACTTGTTTGTCGCTTGGTTTTCCGCATCAATAAGCCAAAAAATAATTGGTAATCACAAGCTCAATACAGGGCTAAAGAAGGTGATGGGGAGTTTGTTCATTGGCTTAGGCATCAGGCTTGCCCTCAGTGAACGAAACTAACAATTCGTTGCACCTGACTTCTTTTCCGAGCATTTCATCGCCTTTTTCAAGTTGAGTGTTTCCGTACTTGCTGCTAAGTTTTGTGCTAAAAACGGCGGGGAACGGTCTCGTAATCTGCTCAGAAAATCCACTTTGTACACCGCCATCTTCAAGTACTGTTTTTCGCATATCTTAACAATTGATTTGAAAAAGCTGCTTGACTCATATTCGATGCAAGTTTACACTAATCAATATAAACTTAATTGAAAAGGAGTGAGCTATGCAAGCAACAGCAAAAGATTTGAGATTCCATACTAAAGAATTACTAGAAAGTATTTCTAGAGGAGAAGAAGTCGTTATTACTTATAGAGGGAAACCCCATGCTAAATTAGTTCCTATATATTCTGAAGTTGAAAACGATTATACAATCAATCCTTTACGGGGAATATGGAAAGAGCATAAGGAAAGTGAAGATGTCAATGCTTATATAGATGAGTTAAGAAAAGGAAGGGGATATGATCGTTGATACAGATGTTATTATTTGGTATATGCTAGATCATCCCAAAGCCGTTGAACTGTTGGATTCAAATAAAGGCTTTTTAATTTCAGTAGTAACTTACATGGAACTGGTACAGGGGCTGAAAAATAAGGAAGAATTGAAGGCGTTGAAGACTGCGTTAAAATTATGGAAAGTAAAGATATTACAAATTGATGAAGTGATTTCGACAAAAGCAATGTATTATGTAGAGCAATATTTTTTGAGCCATTCCATGAAATTAGCTGATGCTTTGATCGCTTCAACAGCAATCTCACATCAACTGTCTTTACACACTGGAAATCTTAAACATTTTTCTGTATTTAAGGATCTAGACATTCATCCTTTTCAAACTTGAGACGTTAGCTTCTCTAGGAGATAGACATCTTGAGTATAAATGATTTCGCACTTTTCATTCTTTCAGGTCTCCTATTGAATATCACGCCTGGTGTGGATATGCTTTATGTCATCGGGCGAAGTTCAACCCAGGGTGTTTCGGCAGGTATGGCGGCGGCACTTGGAATTGCTACAGGTTGTATAGTACATATTGTTTTTGCCGCAGCGGGACTTTCTGCGATACTGGCAACATCAGCGATTGCCTTCATGGGATTAAAATATGCAGGAGTGGCTTATCTGATTTATCTGGGCATTACCCTTCTACTGAAACGGCAAGATCAACCGAATTCGGTTAAGCCGTACTCCGACCGTGTAGGTCTTGTATGCTGTATGGTGGGAAAGAGCCTAACAAAGGCTCGGAGTTGTCGGCCCGCAGCGCAGTTTTTTGTTGACAACTGAGTTTATTCCCTGTGGGCCGCAACAAGACTGGCATTACTCCTCCAGAAACGGCTTAGTTAGTGTCTGTTTCTCCATTTTTTATTTTAGCAAATCTTATAAAAAGAATTAGCATGTCTGTTCATTTTCGCAAAATTTCAGTCGAAGGAACACCTGAAGAAATTGGCTTTCAAACAGGCACACTTTTGAAGGATGAAATTTATAAGAATAGTGAATTTTATATAGCCTACATTTTGGAAAAAATGTCTTCTCAGCAGCTTTCAAATGCGGTTTTGAATATTAAATCTCTCTTGGAAAAGTTTTGCCCTCATTTGTTAGTAGAAATTGAACACATGGCAAGTGCGGCGAAAATCAAGCCTGAGTTTTTATTTGCTATGAATGCAAGGACAGAGCTTTTGTTATCTCCAAATTACAATGAGTGTACCGCAATTGCTTTTCCTAAAAAGGGGATATTAGCTCAAAACTGGGATTGGTCAAGCAAGCTGGAAGATAACTCAGTTGTGATCGAAATAACTAAACCAAACGGATTAAAGATTCTCCAATTAACAGAGGCAGGCGTTTGTGGTAAAATTGGCATGAATAACTACGGAATTGGCACTACATTGAACATTTTGAGGACTTTAGACAGGAATTTAAAAGGAGTGCCAATACATATTATTATGCGTTGTATTTTAGAATGCCAAACATTTGAAGAAGTAATCAGTACAGTAAAAAAATTTACTAAAGGCACTTCAAGTAATCTCATCATTCTAAACTCAGACAACTCAATAAACGTTGAGTATGGCGGTCAAGCATGGAAACTTTTTAATATTCAAAATGATTTTTATGTTCATACAAATCATTTCATCTATATTGAAGGAGTTTCTGTAGATGAAAATGCCTTTGAGAATTCCCTTCACAGATATAATCGGTCTCATGAACAATTGAGAGAAAATGAGCAATCTATTGTTAGTATGAAAAATATTTTATCTGACACTCAGGGAGAGCATCCTATTCTTTCGAAGTACGTACCTTATTTAGAAAAAAATATGGGGGATACCGGTACACTGGCGACTATTGTGATGGATTTGAAAAATGGGACTTTTGAGGTTCGCAAAGGGAATCCAAACTCAGTACAATTTGATATTAATCAATTCTCTAAATATCAAGTAATTTAGCAGCCGGCATTTCTTAGTAAAGCTATTTAAGCTATTTATAGATTTCATATAGTGTTCAGATGAGAAGTAATAAAGATCAAAGTTTTTCTGCAAACGAAGGTTTGGAACATGCGGTAAAATTGCTGCAACAAGTATCTTTTGAAGCTGAAAATTTACCAAAAAAATGTCCCATATCAGGTATTGGTGAATTGGAGACCATGGATCTTCTCGCACCTCATGTACTTGGAAGGGCAGCCCGTTTAGATAGAAGTGATGCATTAGCGCACATGGATCCTCCTACACCCTGGATTACATGGGTTGCAGCACTTTGGAATGCGAGCCTAAATCAAAATTTACTTCACCCTGCTACGGCTCCATTTGCGCTTGAAGCAGAGAAGTTGGTAATTGACTGGTTAACTCCATTCTTTGGTATGAATGGTGGTCATCTGTGTTCAGGTTCAACACTTGCCAATCTGACTTCTCTTTGGGCGGCGAGAGATGCTGCTGGCATAAAAAGGGTGGTTGCTTCAAAAGCTTCTCATCTGAGTATCAAAAAGTCAGCCCGGATACTCGGTTTATCCTATGAAGAAATACCAACAAATTCCAAAGGGCAAATTGATGCTGAACAACTTAAAAATATTTCAGATGCGTGTCTGGTTCTAACTGCCGGAACAACTTCAACAGGTTCAATTGACCCCCTGAAGCTGGCAGGACAAGCAAAGTGGACTCATGTTGATGCAGCGTGGGCCGGCCCTTTGTGTTTGAGCCCGTCTCATGCGCATTTGCTGGAAGGCATCGAGAAAGCTGACTCTGTCGCCGTTTCTGCACATAAATGGTTTTTTCAGCCTAAGGATTCTGCACTGGTCATGTTTCGTAATCCAAAAAAAGCTAATTCGGCAATAAGCTTTGGCGGCGGTTATTTAACTTCGCCTAATATTGGGGTTCAGGGTTCACGCGGAGCAGCCGCGATACCATTATTAGCAACCTTGATTGCATGGGGAAGAGACGGCCTTGTTGAGCGTATCGACCGCACAATGTTGATGGCTGCAAAACTCGCTGAAAATCTGAACAACAATAAAGGGATAGCTCTTTGGGGAATGCCCACAACAGGTGTAACTGTCTTTCGTCCGCTAAAATGCAGGACTGAGGAATTACATAAGCGCCTACCTGAGGGAATGTTTTCAAGCTGTATGCTTGAGGATAAGACTTGGTTGAGATCTGTTGCCGCAAATCCACTAGCTGAAATTGATGAAATTATTTCAACAATTGATGATGAAATAAATTGAAAGTTTGTATTACATACTCATAAATAGAGTAACCAAAAATAACTAAAAGTATATCGTTGAGCAAATCAATGTTCATGTTCTGCACCCCACTCAGGGCCTTAGATTCATAAAAGGAGGTAATTTATCATGACAGTTGCAAAAGATCTGAAACAGGCACCCTGGTCGTTTTCGATAGGAGACGAAACCCAGGGAATATTTCGAAAATTGACGGAAGGAATCACAACTAGAATTTTCAGCGGAGAGAATGTGATGCTCTCAGTAGTAAAGCTTGAACCAAATTCGTCGGGTACGGTTCATAGTCACCCGGAGGAACAGTGGGGAGTTTTACTTGAAGGAGAATGTGTGCGGATTCAAGGTGGTGAGGAGGTGACAATGAAGGCCGGTGATTTTTGGTCAACTCCAGGTGGAGTAACACACGGAATTCGAACCGCTGAGGTAGGAGCGACCGTGTTGGATATTTTTAGTCCTCCTCGAGAAGAATATAAAAAGCAGGGAGAGGGATTTAGCTCATCAACCTGAGCAATGGAAAAAAGGGTTAAGTTGGATCAACTTTAGAAATAAAGACGATGTGCATTCGGAAGCCATGAAAAAAGTTATTCTGCAGGCAATGAATGGTTGAAAAATAAATCATGAATACTTAAAAGTAAAATTGCAAACAAGCCCTATATCGTGATTCTTTAAAAGTTCTTCAAATTCAATATACTTGTAAAATTTGGTTCTGAACTATAAACATCAGATCGAAATATTTATTGCTATCTTTTCCTGTACATGGCAGACTACCCTATTAAATCCGCTATTCATTTGAATTTGCCTTTCAAGAGGCTCTATTCTGGATATGTTGGTTCCAATGAAAACAGGTGCACAGGTTTTGAGTAATGTAAATTACGATTCCAAAAGAATTTGTTATGAGAGATGTAAAAATAAACAACATTGAACATTTTGCTGACGAAGTCGCTTTTGAAGAGCTCAAGGACGAAAGTGAGGTTGAGGGCGCACATCACGCCAAGTCCTATATAACTAAGCTGGCCAGTTCTCAATGCTAATGAAACAAATTTCGCATCTCAACACGCAGATAGATCAGAAAGGTTCAATGGTATGAGGCGTGCCGAAATAATTGGAGCAATCCTGATGGCAGTTCTCTCGGTTTATCTAATGTGGAAGAGTGCCGAATTGCCGGTTGGCTGGATTCCAAATGAAGGGCCGGGAGGAGGCGCGTTTTCTTTCTGGCTTTCGGCCATAATGTTGGTCTGCTGCCTGTGTACGATGGTTAATTGGTACCGTCGTGCAACACCGCCATCCAATTCGCAAGAATCATTCATGGATGCCTATGCATTAAGGATGTTTATTTTGGTTGGTGGTGCGTTAACAGTGATGATTGGTTTGGTTCATATTATAGGGATGTATGGGAGCATTCCGTTGTTTCTGTTG
>Ga0208570_1000141_pt1 | contig 35972 bp, 28 predicted proteins | sample DeeseametaMP1202_FD_184192 | JGI IMG/M metagenome (GOLD analysis project Ga0208570, IMG submission 184192) | Marine microbial communities from the Deep Indian Ocean - MP1202 (SPAdes) | ecosystem: Environmental > Aquatic > Marine > Oceanic | place: South Indian Ocean | collected 2011-03-08
CTCCGCCCCCGCCACAAGCAGGCAGGATTACCGCAGAACAAAGGACCAACGCAGCCCGGATTACATTTTTGGTGGAAACATTAGAAACTGACATCACAAACAGACCCTATACAGCATTTCACTTGGCGGCCTCCATGGCCAATTGCAGTGAAGGGTAGTTGTAAGCATTACAAACTGCTTGCGGGCTGGTTCACACAATAACGTAAACGCCCGACTGCGGTTATTTTTTGAGTAGACGATCACACCCACTCATTCGACCGGGTCCATTTTTAAACGGTACTGCGTCGCTCTACCAGAAACAGAAAAATCCGGCCACAAAATGCGGTGCAGGGGACACGATAGTTTTTTCACCTATTTTTTGTGACGCAAGTCACACTTAAAAAGTAGGCGATACAGAATTTAAGCTGACAAATAGGTTGCAAGGATTTTTGATCCTGCCAAAATCGTTTCAAAGCAGAAACAACGACAACCAATTCGTCAGCAATATTGACTGGCTATAGGATCGATAACAAAACAAACCGACCGGGTAGCCCGCCATTGGACCCATACTGTTAGCGTTATTAATACGAGTTTGTTCAGTTGTCTGTTTAGATCAATCGGGGAAACAAGGACAAAGTGCGCCGCGTTATGGCCGAATGTCATGGATACGGCAAACCTCTCAAAATTAAAGTCCTGCCCACTATTAAAGTGTGATGACATTCACCAACCTTGCGGGGTTATTGTGAGAAGATCATCGGACAATAAAATTTAGAAACATTTGCAACACTTTCGTATTTGACCAGTAATTTGCACCTGACCAGTAAAGAGTTATGACGTCTATAAATAAAATATATCCGGCATTATTTTTAATGCTCACGCTTCCGGCACTGCCAGCTTGTCAAATCGGCGGCGGCAGCTCGGCTCCCAATCAATCCGCCAACACCAGCGGGACACTCGACCGCGGGTTCAGTAACGATATTCTCGTTAATGGAAATACTGATACGGAGCACAGCCCGCCAGAAAGCGAGCAACCCGAAGTCACCGGCGTGATCGCGGTCACCTCCACACCGACTGATGCCTATTTGAGTCCCGGTGAAAAAGCCACTTTTAAGGTGGAAGCATCCAGCGATGTTACACTCCACTATCAGTGGTACCGCAACGGTACAGCGATCGAAGGGGCCACGGCACCCAGGTTAGTGCAACAGGTCAACTCGGCAAAAGACGCCGGCACCTATAAAGTCGTCATATCCAATCAGCACGAATCACAGTCCGCTTCCGCCCAGCTCACTGTTTCCGAACAAACATTCTCAACCAGTAACGTTAGCCCCGCCACCATTACGTCCGCGCCTAAAAGCCAAGCGATCAACGAAGGTGCGTCGGTTAGCTTTACCGTTTCAGCTAAAGGCAGCAACCTGAGCTACGAGTGGAAAAAAGGCGGTCAGGTTCTTCCCGTTACCTCCTCGACACTGCAGTTTGCTTCGGCCCGCGCTATTGACCAGGCATCCTATAGCTGTCGGGTTTGGAACGAAAACAACAGTGTGAATTGCGGTACGTTTACCCTGACGGTAAACCAGAAGGTCGCGATCACAGAACAACCCAGAAATGTGACTGCATACGAAGGCGACAACATCACTCTTTCAGTAGCCGCCACTGGCACTCCGGCCCCTGTCGTAGACTGGTACTTCAAAGGCAAACGCGTTAAGCAGAATACCAACACCCTGTCGCTCAGCCCTCTCAAAACCGCGCAAGCCGGCAGCTATAAGTGCGTAGTCCGAAACAGTGTGAACAAGCTGGATTGCGCAGCTGCCAACGTGGTGGTGAAGAAAAAAGTCCAGATCACAAAAAACCTGACCAATCAGATTCTGAACGCCGGGGAAAATATCAAGCTGGATATCGCTGCAACTGGCGCAGGCCCGATCCAGTATAAATGCTATCGCGATGGCAAGCTCGCGGTCAGCGCCACCAGCAGCAACGGGCTGGTCATCTCGAACAGTAAAGGGTCTGATTCCGGCAATTACTACTGCGACATCAGTAACAGCGGTTCCAGCGCCACTTCCGCCACCGCGAAGATTACCGTGCTGGAAGACACCACCCGCAAAATCACTTTGCGCTGGGCAGCCCCGACCGAACGCGAAAACGGAGCCAGCCTTAGAAAGGTCGAATTGGATAAATACATTATCTACTTGGCAGACCAGCGGGACGGGCCGTTTGAAGTCGCAAAAACAGTGAATGCTTCAAGCACCTCCGCCGAATTAACCGGGTTACATTCAGGTGATTATTACTTGGCTATGAGCACGGTGGACAAACTGGGCATGGAAAGCGAAAAGTCCGGTGTCGCAAGGATTGATATCGACTAAACGCACCTTCGTCAGGAAGTAATAGACTCAAAAGCAACCTGGTGAAAGTGATCTATTAAAAAAGGCCAGCGTTTTGAAGCGCTGGCCTTTTTTATATTCTTAACAAAAGCAGGAAGAACTGCGATCACACCCGGTTTAAGGCTGGGGCTTTTGCGCTGATGCAGCAATCTTTTTCGTGAACAGCTTGTTGTGCTTGCCGTACATAATGAATAGCGCGCGAAACACACCATGCAGCACAGTGGACGCAGCCAATAACACATAGTTTAAGGGGTTCTTCCAGAACACGTACAGATTCAACGGAAACACCTTAATATTATCGTAGCCACAATGCTCAAGAACCTGAGTCAAGGTGTACTCGGTGAACGTATTGTAATGATCAAAATTTTGCGCCAAAGATTCCGAACCGGTCACAGGGTTTGCCCCGTTCAGCACATGACAAACAATACGGCCACTGGGTTTGAGCTTTTTCAGACACAGAGGCAGAAAAACCATAATCTCATCTTTGGTCAGATGGTTAATTTCCTGCTCACAGAAAATCGCATCCATGCTGTTATCTTCCAGCTCAGATACATATTCAAATGCCCGGATCTGCTTACAATTCAGTTGCTTGTTCGCCGCATACTGGATTTGGCACGACCGGGAATCGATACCCAGCACATTGGTATAGCCCTGTAAATTCATCATGCGGACGAAATAACCCGGACCACAGCTGATGGCCAATATTTTCGCATCCTTATTGGATGGCATATGGCTCAGGTAATTATCCTTATAGAACGCGTTAAATTTGTCATAGCCACCCTCAACATCGGAAGGGCCTTCCCAGAATGAATCGAACGGTTCAATTTTTGCTGCGAGTTGATCGCTGGTTAACATACTATCCGCCTTGCAATATTCGCCAATAAAACATGCCGCACACGCCCGTGAATCGGGAGCACGCAAACTTTGAGTAAATGGATCGAGCAATATTGTGCATCTTTGAAATGTTTTAATCTATTACAATTTTGATAATAAAAGCTGCCAAAAGTCACTGGATTTTAGGCCTGGCATCCACACAATACCCCCCCGTACTGGCCTTTTAAAATCATCGGCTTATACTTATCTTATTCACAAAACAGCTGGCCGTTCGACTTACAATGTGACGCCTGGTTAACACCTTAATGGATTAGCCTACGCATTTGCCTTGCTGGCATATCACGGTAACGCTCAGGGTTTTACATCGCATCCCCAATACAGGATCACACTATGCGGATACTCTTCTGCAATTACGAATACCCCCCTTTGGGCGGGGGCGGAGGCGTCGTCAACGCCATGCTGGCGGAAGAACTGGCACACCGTCATCAGGTCACCGTTCTGACCTCTTGCGGCCCCAATCTCGCGGCCGAAGAAACATTGAACAATGTACGTATCATACGGGTACCGGTCTATACCCGGCGGCAAATGGCAGCGGCTAACTTCCCCTCGATGGCGGCCTACATCATGAACGGGCTGCGCTACGGCACCAAACTGCTGCAAAAAGAACAGTTTGATATTATCAATACCCACTTTGCCCTGCCCTCCGGGCCAGTCGGCCACAGCCTGGCCAAAAATTTCAATGTACCGAATGTGCTCTCTGTACACGGCGGAGATCTGTACGACCCGAGCAAATTTACCTCACCACACCGGCATTTCCTGCTACGCATGTGGGTAAACAGCCTGCTGCATAAAGCGGACGCCGTGGTCGGCCAGTCACGTAACACCAATGAAAACGTCACGACGTTCTATGATGCCGGACTCAAGCCAGCGCTGATTCCGCTGGGTATCAATCGGCCTCACTTTCCGTCCACCACGCGCCAGGAGCTCGGCTTTACCGACCAGGAAAAGATTTTAGTCACTGTTGGCAGGCAAGTATCGCGCAAAGCAAACGATCGTTTGATCACCGTGTTCAGCCGCCTGAAACAGGACAATTGCAAGCTGGTACTGATCGGGAGTGGCCCGCAACAAGAATCCCTGCAAGCCCTGGCCAACCAGCTCAATGTCGCAGACAAGGTGGTCTTCGCAGGTTTTGTCAGCGAAGAAAAGAAATACGCACTGCTGGCCAATGCCGACCTCTATGTATCCACCAGTCAGCATGAAGGTTTTGGCTTGGTCTTTTTGGAAGCCATGGCGGCGAATTTGCCAGTCATGTGTTACAACCACGGCGGCCAAACTGATTTCCTGGAACACGGCAAGACCGGAGCGCTGCTCGAATTAAACGACGAAACCGCGTTCCTGAATGAATTAAACCGGCTGCTATCCGCCCCATCACTGGCGCAACAGATAGGTGAATACAACAAGCAGAAAGTAGAACAATACTTTATCGAGAACTGCGCGAAAGAGTATGAAACCCTGTTCGAAAACCTGCTGAAGGATTCGAAAGGCGTGGCTGCAGGCAGCAGCAGAAGTTAAGCTGACGGCGCGGCGCTGCATAAGGTAGCGTTGCGCCCCCCCACCCTTATGCTGTCAGCAACTAAACGCCACCAGGCGGAATCTTCGGCTTGCCTTCCAGCAAATACAAAACACTTCCGATCAGCGAAATGGGCAGCGCAGCCAGGCGGATTAACAGTGCCACGACAATCCCAACTGAGTCGTCCAGCCCGTAGCTCTCCATGAAATACATAAAGGCACCGTCAACTACACCATAACCACCTATACTGATCGGTAGCATACTAACGAAGACCGTGATGCTCAAAACGATCGCAATTTCCATGACCTTATACTCGCCAACCAGCGCATGCACCAATACAGCGTAAGCTAAAATCATCAGCCCATGGAATAAGAACGAAAACAGCATCACGTTCACACAACGGCCAAGATGGTATTTGTACGCCCCCATATGTTTAACCAAATAGGCCAGCACTTTGGGGCAGTATTTACTGTTGAGGATTTTTTCCGAAAGGTTAAACGCATACACCAAAACCACCCCAAGAATCGACGCCACACCTACCGGCACCAGGATCATCAGGTAATAGGCGGAAAGCTTGTCATCTCGCGTCAACCAAAGGTAGATTGCAACGCAACCACCAATCATAACCAGGGCAGCGAAACCCGTTAAGCGCTCAATAAAAACCGACAGGAACGCCACTGTTTTCTGGTCGCCGTCTTTGCCGAATGTTTTGTAGATACGGTAGGCATCACCACCGATCGCCGAAGGGAGAAACTGGCTGATAAAGAATGCAATACCATACCAACGGGTTAAATCCGGCAAACCATATCGTTGTTCGTGTATCTTTAAAAGCTGGCCCCACTTTATTGCGCTCACGAACCATCCGCCCAACATAGCAAACACGGCAATAGCGAACACATGAAACGGCAGATCTTCGATGTAATGCAGCGCTTGCTTCCAGTCGACACTTACCACAATCCAGTACACCACCAGACTGGTCACCAAAAGCTTTACGCACAACAGAATTTTTTTCTTCATAAAATCGGGGCTACAGAAGCGATAGTGACTTAATGCATTATCTCGACAAACCCGCTCCTGCGTTGAAGTAAAAAGAGTATCCGGCCCCGCTCCGTGGGTTGAACCAATCCCGCGGCCAATCAGCCGTGTTGAGCTTTCGCCACTTCATTCTCACCTATAATTTTACCCGGGTTACCCACCACAATGGCAAAATCAGGGACATCTTTTGTGACAATGGAACCGGCACCCACCACGGCATAACGGCCTATGGTAATCCCGGGCAATACGGTGGCATTCGCACCCACCCAGGCCCAGTCACCAATCGTGACGGTTTTAAATTCCGCCTTCATCGCCTTACGGATATCGTGGCTCGTGGTCGTAATTAACGCGCCCGGACCGACCTGCGCGTTATTGCCTATTACCACACCGCCATGACCGAAAATCTTGGCGTAGCTGTTAATAGCACAATCGCGGCCCACATGGATATAACCATCCGAGCCCGCGCGCATATAGACCTGATCCAGTATCAGACAATCCCGGCCAATGCGGATATTGGACGGGTTAATCATGTTAACCTTGCCGCCCACAATGGACCCCGCCCCGACGCAACGCAGAACATACCGGCACCAGAAAGTATTGATAGCGACCTTAAACAAATGAATCCACTCTACCGGATTGGAAAAGATCAACCCTTTGATGCGGCTCATTTTATCAATATGCTTCGCTTCTGCATTGTCGTCCGCAGACATTAGATTAATCCTTCTTTTTTATACCACTCTGCAGTACGCCGGACACCTTCTTGCGCACTGATCTCAGGTTCGATTTTCAAATCCCGCTCCATACGTTCAGTCTTGAAGCTGACGGATTTGGTGAAGAAATCCATACTGCGTCTGAAGATAGGGGGTTTCTTGTTGATCAAATTAAACGCAATTTCAACCGCCGTTGCGAATAACGTCATGGGTACTGCTGGAATAACCACTTTGGGCGGGCTCACCCGGAGTTCGCCGGCTACAATCTGCACCAACTCTTTCAGCGGAGTGACGGTTTTACTGGCGATAATAACCGGCTTCCCGATCAGCGTTTCGTTGGTCAGTGCCGCTTCAAAGGCCCGGCTCAGATCGTCAATATAAATAAGATGCTTCAGGGTTTTACCGGGGCTGACTATCACGCCCTTTTTCACCATTTTATAAAATTTCAATTTGCTCACATCGCCCGGACCATAGACTTGTGCGGGTCGTATTACGATGACCGGATAATTGTGTTCTTCGCAAAACGCTACGGCCGTCTTCTCGCCTTCGGTTTTGGAGGTTTCATACTTGTCCCACTCGGGAGGGCAGTACGGGGATTGCTCAGAGAACGGCATACGCCCACCGGCGGCCACACCCACGGTGCTGCAGTGCACGACCCGTTTTACGCCGGCTTCTTTTGCCGCCTCCAGCACGTTACGGACACCCGTCACATTCACAGCGAAATAATCTTCCATGGATTTATCCGGATGATTAAACAGCGCCGCCAGGTTAATACAGACATCCACTCCTTGCAGCGCCTTCAGCAGGCTGTCTTTAGAGGTAACGTCGGCCTGCACCGGGGTAAGGTGAGACAGTTCTCCCGTCATTGGAGCAGCCACCCGCAACAGCGGAATCACGGTATGCCCCTGTTGATCCAAATATCGACATACGTTCTGTCCGACAAATCCGGCAGCGCCGGTTACAGCAATCTTCATGAATGACTCCCTTTACAGTCTGATATTTGGGTACGCATCTTTCAACTCCTTGATATTGCTAAGTTTCTCTTCTTCGGTCCAGTTCAGTACCTGCGCCATTACATCGGCGCATTGCGTAATTGCCTGCTCCGATGGGCAACCTGCGTTGCCAATTTCCGTACGCCGCAGCACCACATCGACCAGCTTAACCGCCAACTCTGTTTCGATCGCGTGAACAATTTCAGCGGCCAGTACATGGGTACCATCGATTGTCTTTTTCAGCTCGGGACGGCGGCCAGCGATTGCCAATACATCCTGCGCACCCGCACCGTAATTGCGATACAACGTGTCCGCTACCACCGCGTTACCATCCAGTTGTGACAGAATGACAGATTTGTCGATTGCCGTTCCGCCCCAGGCTGGTGTGCTATCGAAAACGGCCTTGCTCTTGCTAATATTCAGCGCAGCTTCCACCTCATTAACCGCTTGAACGGCCATTACGCCGGAAGTAGTGGCCCGAACGCCGATCAATGTCACCAACCCCTTTAAGCCCTGCTCCTTGGCATGATTGATTAACACCGATCGTTTTCCATAGCTCAGATCCTTGCTGTCTTCGGTGTTCTCACCGAATAGGGTGAGCCCCCAGTTGCTGATGGTGACATCCTCAAACTGTATATTTAAGCCTTTATAGCCCGCGTTAACCTCTTCAATAAAGGTTTCGATTTCTTGCCGCGTAATATACACATCTTCGGGTTTCTCTTTTTTCACCACATGCCAGACACCCACCAGCGAATACTCCCGCCAGGGCACGACAAAAAGATGGCGGGCGCCCCGGCTTACCAGCGCATCGGGATCTTTACTTTGCCCCAACACGGCAACGGCATTGCGCTTGGATATTTGGCGCTTCACCAAAAAGCAGGCGTCACGGGAAAAATTAACGTTTGGACTGTGGGCGCTGCCCAGGGATTCATTGATCAGGCGGTGCGCCCAGCCACCAGCGGCATTGAGCACACTTTTGCTGCGGATCGTGAAACGCTTGCCACTGAGTTCATCCAATACCTCAGCCCCCTGAACCAGACCGTTTTCTTCTAAAATTTTCGTCGCATTCAAATAGTTACAAATTACAGCGCCGTTTTCATCGGCGTCACGCACATACGAGACCACGATCCGGCAGGGGTTGTACATTTGCCCGTCATAGAAAAGCACCCCCCCGGTGAGCCCTTGCTGATCGATTTCGGGAAACGCTTCAAACACATCCGCTTTGGATAGCACTTTGCCACCCGGTATGTGCTTTTCGCTTGCCTGCACACCCCAATTGCGGTCCAGTGCCACCGCGTCATAGACAAACACACCGGCAGCCAGCATCCAGCGCGGGGTACCAACATTATAAGTAGGAATTATAATCGGCAGCGGGTCAACCAGGTGCGGTAGTGTTTTAAAAAAGAAACGACGGGCATCAATAGATTCACGGACCCGGACAAGATCGCCGTGCTGCAGATAGCGGATTCCGCCGTGCAGCATTTTAAAGTGTTGGGAAGAGGAACCACTGGCAAAATCGCGCTTTTCTATCAAGGCCACTTTCAGGCCGCGCTTACTTGCCTCGCGGGCGGCACAGGCACCGAAAATCCCGCCCCCTATCACCAGCACATCGAATTCGGTTGTCTCAAGAGCCTGCAAAGATTCACTTCGTTTCATATTCGTTTTATACCCTGGAACGGTTTGCGAGGCGTTCACCGCAACCAAATCATGATCTGGCGCGGACCTCCTGGTACTGTGTAATTACTGACTAGCTGCGCTAAACCTTTGATTTAACATTAAATTCAAACAAGCAAAATAGATAGGTCTTCGCATATTACCTTCCGCGTCACCCACCCCGGCACGTTATAACAAATTTAAGACAAATCGGATGCGAACCCCGAAGCCGGAATATGGATCTATAATAAGGATGTCTTAATAATGATAGCGCCCCGGAGCGAGCATTTTACAAATACAAACAATAATTAAAGCAGGGTATCCGTTGAGCAACCAAACTGTTATCAAGACACCCGAAAACTCAGATAATGGCATTAATCATAACAGCAATTATCCGATCCACATGGCAGAATGCTAACAAGGTGATAAATTATTAATTTGAATTCTGTACTTATTCTCATTCAGTGCCAAAACATGGCCTATTATAAGCATAAGTGTTAAATTATGCTCCACTGTTAAAATCGAAAATCTGTTGTAGGACACTCCGGATGACACGAACCATCGAGCTATCCATTGTTGCGCCTTTATATAACGAAGAAGAAAGTGTCGGTCACCTTTACAAGGCCATTACTGATGCAGTCAGCCCTATGGGGCTGGAGTATGAGATTCTTTTCGTTAATGACGGCAGCAAGGACAAGACTCTGGATAACGCCATTGCTTTGGCAAAGGCTGATCACCACCTTAGAGTGGTTAATTTCCGTAAGAATTATGGCCAAACGCCCGCAATGGCCGCCGGCATTGATAACGCTCGCGGTGATATTATTGTTACCATGGACGGCGATTTGCAGAATGATCCTTCTGATATTCCGATGATGGTGAAGACGCTCCGCGAAGGTTACGATATCGTCGTCGGCTGGCGCCACAATCGGCAGGACAAACTGATTACCCGTAAAATTCCGTCCATGATTGCCAATCGGCTGATCGGCAAAGTCACCGGCGTCCCCATTAAGGACAACGGCTGCTCCCTGAAGGTCTATCGCGCGGAGGTAATGCAGAGTCTGCCGTTTTATAATGAATTGCACCGGTTTATTCCGGCATTGCTGTCTGTCTCCGGCGCACGCGTAGCAGAAGTTAAAGTTAAACACCACGCCCGGCAATTCGGCGAATCCAAATACGGGCTTTCACGTGTTTACAAAGTACTGTTAGATTTGCTCACCATAAAGACGATATTATCCGTTGCCAGCCACCCCATGAGGTGGTTTACCAAGCTATCCGGAATACCGCTTCTGGTTGCTTTAATTTGTACTATATTGTTGGCATTGGACGTAAACGAAAGCAATCTAGTAGTCGAAACGACATTAGCGATTCTATTTTTCTCTACCGCAATTTTTCTGATCAGTCTGGGCTTTCTTTCCGAACTCATATTCGCCAAAGGCAATATCGCAATTGGAAAGCTTGCACTCTTAACAGCGCAATTGAATAGTGAAAAAGTAATTGAGCCCGAATCTAGGATTAACGATGAGCCAAGCAGATAGTTCGACGCCTCTAAGCGTAATTATTCCCGTATGCGAAAGAACCGAAAACACACTAGCAACCTTCAAAGAATATCAGGAATACCTGGGCGCTAAGTTCACGCAACCTGAATATATTTTTGTCGTCAGCAAAGGCAATCATCATATTGGTGATCAGCTGGTTGATCACGCTAAAGACGCTAAAAATATCACCGTAATGTATATGTCCCGTGATTTCGGCGAAGCAACTGCCATCCAGGCCGGTATGAGCAAGGCCACTGGCGAACTCATTCTAATATTGCCGACGTACAAGCAAGTTGAAACCAGCAGCCTTGGCAAACTTTTCGAACACATTGAAGAATACGACCTGGTGTTAGCAAAACGCTGGCCCCGGATTGATACCGCTGGCAACCAGATTCAGACCAAAACCTTCAACTACCTTTTAAGAAAGTTCTCAGGTCAGAACTTTACTGATATCGGCTGTGGTGTGCGGTTGCTGAAATCCGTTGCGGCAAAAGAACTGAATTTGTACGGCGATCAGCACCGATTTTTACCCCTGCTTGTTCATCAAATCGGGTACAGCTTTACTGAAATCGAACTGCCTCAGGCAAAAGATGACGCTGGCACTCGCTTATACACACCCCAAGTCTATCTGCGTCGGTTACTGGATTTGCTTACCGTTGTGTTCCTGACCAAGTTCAACAAAAAGCCACTACGCTTTTTCGGATTACTGGGCAGCGGAAGCATCGGCATAGGTGCTCTGGGTTTGCTCTACTTGGCTTTGGAGCGCTTTGCCTGGGGAATCCCCCTTTCCGACCGACCATTACTGGTTATGTTTTGCTTATTCTTTGTATTAGGGTTTCAACTGCTCGCAATCGGTTTGATTGGTGAAATTATCATATTCACGCACGCCGGTGACCAGAAAGAGTATCGCATTAAAAAAATCCATGACCAGGATTCACCGGATTAATTCAATCTCCGGCTCAGTTCCAGGAAAAAATAAAAAGCCCGCTGCAGATAAAATTGCAGCGGGCTTTTTAATATCTGAACAACTTCCTCCGGCTAAAGCCGCTTCAACAGCTCTTCGCTATCCCGATCCCGGACACCCAGCAAATACAAAATCCCATCTAACCCCAACTCGGAAATAGAGTGCTCCGCATTTTCTTTTACCACCGGTTTGGCGCGAAATGCGATCCCCAACCCGGCAAGGTTCAGCATCGGTAAATCATTAGCGCCATCGCCGACCGCAATGACCTGCTGCAAGTCCAAGCCCTCTTTTTCTGCCAGCTGCTTGAGCAATTCCGCTTTCCGCTTGCCGTCCACCACCTGCCCGACGACTTCGCCGGTAACTTTTCCATCTTCCACGGCAAGATCATTCGCATAAACATAATCAATGCCCAGCTTTCTCTGAAGGTGTTTTCCGAAATAGGTGAATCCGCCGGATAAGATCGCCGTTTTATAGCCCAACGCCTTGAGCGCCTTGATCAGGTTTTCGGCTCCTTCGGTAATGGGCAACGTTTCCGCTATGTCCACCAACACCGATTCACTGAGCCCCTTCAGCAAACTTACCCTGCGCTTAAAGCTTTGCGTGAAATCGAGCTCACCCCGCATGGCCTGCTCCGTGATCTCGGCAACCTGTTCACCCACCCCCGCCGCTTTCGCCAGCTCGTCAATCACCTCCGCTTCAATTAAAGTGGAGTCCATATCGAAACAAACCAGACGGCGATTGCGACGATATGCATTGTCTTTCTGAAAAGCGATATCGACCCCCATCTCACCTGCCACCGCCAGAAACTGCGCCCGCATCTGGGATATATCCCGTGGAGTTCCACGCACCGACAGCTCAACACAGGCTTTTTGATCCCGCGGCTGATCAGACAGCGAAATCCGCTCGGACAGCCGGGTGAGGTTATCAATATTCAAATCGTGCTGAGCCACTACGCGGGTTACGGCTGCAATGTGCAGCGCCGTAATCTTGCGGGCCAGCAGAGTCACAATATAGCGATCGCGACCCTGGCTGCACACCCACTCCTCGTATTCTGTGTCGTCAATGGGAATAAAGCGTACAGCCATATCCATACTATGACAGGCGAACAAAACGTCCTTCAAGACCGGAGAGGCCTCTAACTCCTGGGGCACCTCGATAACCATCCCCAGAGTCAGGGTGTCATGTATCACCGCCTGACCAATATCCAAAACGTTTACATCATAGCGGGATAACAGATCCGTAATGGTCGAGGTGACCCCCGGCTTGTCTGCGCCGGAGATGTTGATCAACAAAATTTCGTGCACTCGTAGCCCTTATTAATCAGGAAGGAAACCTTTGACACATATTCTACACTTAACGCTGCACGGAAGAAAAAGCCGAAGTAGCCAACCTGTAATTGCAAATCACCCGCGAACGTGGCGTAATCGGCCACTAAGAGCCTGCCAAGGAGACGCCATGTTAAGGCACTTACCCCTCATATTAGTGACAGCGCTTGCTGCAATTGTAATCACATTGCATTTTTCACAGCCCTATGACTCAACGCCCGTCGTGATCAGTGAAACCACGACGCCGGCCCCCGAAAAGCCGGATTTCACGGCTTACAAGTCGGTCAGCAAGCGCAAAGCGGCTTTTTTCGGGTTCTTGAAGCCGTATGTTAAAGAGCGCAATCAGGAAATTCTTACGCTGCGCAAACGAATCGAATCCGGCCAGATAAAAGGTGATGAGTTAACTGCACTGGCAAAACGCTACCGGATAAAAAGCAAAGACCCGGCCATCATACAGGAACAACTGCTGATTAAAGTGGATGCCCTTCCTGCATCGCTGGTGCTGGCGCAAGGGGCAATGGAAAGCGCCTGGGGTACATCCCGTTTCGCCCGAGACGGCAATAACTATTTCGGACAATGGTGCTTTACATCCGGTTGCGGCCTGGTGCCGGAAAGCCGCGGTGAAGGAAAAAAACACGAAGTCCGGGTATTTGAATCACCCATGGATTCTGTGATCAGCTACATGCGCAATCTCAACAGCCACCCGGCCTATCGGGACTTGCGTGCTACCCGCTCCACTTTAAGGCAACAAGGTGATTCGTATAACGGCTGCTATCTTGCCGGTGGACTGACCCACTACTCTGAAAAAGGCGATGCCTACGTTGAAAGCCTGAAAACACTAATCCGGGCTAATAAACTGGAACAGGACCCTCACAATTACTGCGCAGCCGTAATGATTGCAGAGGAAAAAAGCCCGCCCGCCCGGTCCACGGAACTGCCGTTGCCCGCGGATGCCAAAGGCCATTCAATAAACCAGCCCGGTGAAGAAAAGCCCGCTCCAAGCAGTAAAAATAAAACAAACGATACCGATATTGCGACAGACGACAGTCAAAGCGCATTACCGCCCACTGATAAAGTAACTCACCCGTCCAGTTAATCAGGAGTCTCAATGCCGTACCAAGCTCTTAGTCCAGCCTTGCGTTTTTTGCTCGGGGTGGCTTGTTTCATTGTGCTCGTTGCCGGCATGAAATCCGCTGTTGAAATCCTGGTGCCATTTTTACTCTCGGTGTTTATTGCGATACTTTGCGCCCCCGCCCTGCTCTGGTTGGAGGCACGCAAAGTGCCCTCACCGCTCGCGGTCACCATCGTGGTTTTAGTGGTGGTCGTCTCCATCAGCGGCGTTTCCATGTTAGTGGCCACCTCCATTAACAATTTTGCAAAACAGGTCCCGGCCTATCAGGCCAGCCTGCAGGATGAGATTCAACTTGTTACTGCCTGGCTGGCTAATCACGGCATTGAACTATCGCAACAGCTAGTCAGGGATCAGGTTAATCCCGGTCGCATTATGGAGTTGGTTAGCAAAACATTGACCGGTTTTGGCAATGCATTGGCGGATTTTTTTCTGATCTTTTTGACCGTGCTGTTTATTCTGTTTGAAGCATCCAGCTTTCCCGCCAAATTTCGTCGTGCCATGGGCGATCAACATCAATCCATCAGCACCTTCGAAAAGTTCAACACGTCGGTTAAACGCTATTTGATTATTAAATCCCTGGTAAGCTTGGCTACGGGTGCGTTTATTGCGTTGTGGCTCGGTATTCAGGGCGTGGATTACCTGGTGCTGTGGGCGTTGCTGGCATTTTTGCTGAATTTCATCCCCAATATCGGCTCGATTATCGCTGCGATTCCTGCGGTGTTGCTGTCGTTCGTGCAGTTTGGATTTACCGGAGCCGGCATCACCGCCCTGGGATTCTTTATCGTCAATATCGTGATGGGCAATATCATTGAGCCCCGCTACATGGGCAAAGGACTCGGCCTGTCGACCCTGGTGGTATTTTTGTCGTTACTGTTTTGGGGATGGGTCTTGGGTCCGGTCGGCATGCTCCTGTCAATTCCATTAACGATGATCGTGAAGTTAGCCCTGGAAGCCAACCAGGAAACCCGCTGGATTGGCGTCCTGCTGGATAATAAATAATCAGGGGTCGATCAGAATTCCTGGGAGTGATACTATTGCGCGCCACTGACGATGGTGCCTTAATTTCCGTAGAGGGGAACAGCATGTCAACGAAAGACAAACAGAAAGTAATCGGCGAAGAACTGGATGAAGGCAAGGTTGCCCGATTTCTGGATATGCAGCCCGAAGGCGATGAGAACGCAGACTTTCACGTATTATTAAAAGCTTATCGCGGCTTACCTGCCGACGCTTTCGACCGCTTTCTGGAGATGTTTGTAGCACAAGGGCGGGACATCAATGCAACCGGTGGCGAAGGCCGCACCCTGCTGCACATCGCACAACAGCACAACAGCCAGCCCGGTTACGTCGACGTACTGAAAAAACACGGTGCTCAATAACTCAGACTAGTAATAGATACATAGCCAATAGGATAATACCGCTCACCAGAACGGCTATGCGGACGCCACTTGCGGCGACATTGGTGAGGCTGTTTTGTTCGCTATGGCCCTTCTCCATCGGACCCGATTCCACTTCCTGAGCTGACGGAGAAGGCTGAGCCCCCTCTGCCATTCGGCCATCGTAAAGTCCCCGCTCATATTCTGTCACCACCTGCCGGGCCTCAACAAAGTCAGCATCCAGAACCTGCACATTGGCGAAATCAGATGCACCGATATCACCGATCGCACCTTGCAAATAAAACCCGTTGACATGATTGTCAATGTCTTGAGAGTGCAAAAGCCCGGAAACAATATGGGCTTCCGCAATGTCACGGGCTTTATAGACTATTCGCACATTCTGTTACCCAAACAGCCATCACCTAAACCACCTCAATCCCATCCACTTTCTGGAAACCTCTGGGTAATTTGTTACCCCTGCGGCCGCGCTCACCCAGATAGTGTTCAAGATCGGAAAACTTCAGGCCGATATGCCGCTTTCCGGCGAAAATCTTAAGTTGGTTATCTTCGCCCAGCACCACAATATCAATCACAAATTCTTCGCGGCTTTCCACCCGTGCCCCGGGGATACCGATGATCTTATTGCCTTTACCTTTGGCCAGCTCCGGCAGCTCCGCCAACGGGAACATCAGCATACGGCCCTCGTTGGTCACCGCCACCACATATTGACTGTCAGTGTCGGCCACAACTTTAGGGGGTAATACTTTCGCCCCTTTCGGCAGATTCAAAAACGCTTTCCCGTTTTTATTACGGGTTTGCGCATCGCCTAATTTACCGATAAAACCGTAACCTGCATCGCTGGCCATCAAATATAATTGAGTGTCCGCACCCATCAAGACACCTTCGAACGTCGCTCCGGAGGGAGGTGAAACGCGGGCGGATAAGGGTTCGCCCTGCCCTCGTGCGGAAGGCAGGGTATGCGCAGGAACCGCATAACTGCGCCCGGTGCTATCAATAAATATCGCGTTCTGATTCGACTTGCCCAAAGCGCACGTCAGGTATTCATCACCCGCTTTATAACTTAAGCCCGCTACATCCACTTCATGGCCTTTGGCAGCACGCACCCAACCTTTCTTCGACAACACCACAGTGACAGGGTCAGCCGACATCAACTCGGTTTCGTCCAACGCCTTGGCTTCTTCCCGCATCACGATAGGGGACTTGCGGTCGTCACCGTGTTTCTCCATGTCTTCACGGATTTCACTTACGATCAGCTTTTTAAGTTTGGCATTGGAATTCAGAATCGCTTCCAGCTTCTTCCGTTCTTTTTCCAATTCATCCTGCTCACCACGAATTTTAAATTCTTCCAGCTTCGCCAGATTGCGTAAGCGGATATTCAGAATCGCTTCTGCCTGCAATTCACTGATCCCAAAGCGTTCCATCATAACCGGTTTGGGTTCGTCCTCGGTGCGGATGATATGGATCACTTCGTCGATATTCAGATAGGCGATCAGCAAACCTTCCAGGATGTGCAACCGGTCCAGCACCTTGTCGAGACGGTATTGCAAACGGCGGCGCACAGTCGTGATGCGGTACTCAAGCCACTCGCTGAGCATGTCATGCAAGCCTTTCACCCCGGGCCGGCCATCGTTACCGATCACATTCATATTAACGCGATAGGTCCGTTCCAGATCGGTGGTGGCGAACAGGTGCCCCATGAGCTGCTCAATATCAATCCGGTTTGAGCGCGGTGAAATCACCAGTCGGGTCGGATTCTCGTGATCCGATTCGTCCCGCAGATCACTCACCATCGGCAATTTTTTCTTATTCATCTGGTCGGCAATCTGCTCCAGAATCTTGCCGCCGGAAACCTGATGCGGTAACGCGGTAATAATGATGTCGCCATCTTCCTGGCTGAAGCGGGCCCGCATGCGCAACGAGCCCCGACCGGTCACGTACATTTTAATAATATCGTTGCGCGGGGTAATGATTTCGGCGTGGGTAGGGAAATCCGGCCCCTGTATATCTTCACAAAGATCATCCAGCGAACAACCGGGATCTTCCAGCAACCGAATGCAGGCGGAGCCCACTTCCCGCAAATTGTGCGGAGGAATATCCGTGGACATGCCGACCGCTATCCCCATTGCGCCGTTCAACAACACATTGGGCAGGCGGGCGGGCAGCATAACCGGCTCATCCAGAGAGCCATCGAAATTGGGTGACCAATCCACGGTGCCCTGACCCAGCTCGCCCAGCAATACGTCAGCATAGGGTGCCAACCGCGATTCCGTATAGCGCATCGCAGCGAAGGATTTAGGATCGTCCTGTGAACCCCAGTTACCCTGCCCGTCTACCAACGGATAGCGGTAAGAAAACGGCTGCGCCATCAACACCATGGCTTCGTAACAGGCGCTATCACCGTGCGGGTGATACTTCCCTAACACGTCACCCACGGTGCGAGCTGATTTTTTATGTTTGGAACTGGCCTTCAGCCCCAACTCGGACATGGCATAAACGATACGCCGCTGAACCGGTTTTAAGCCGTCACCCAGCGAGGGCAGCGCCCGATCCAGGATGACGTACATGGAATAATCAAGATAGGCGCGTTCGGTATACTCTTTAAGGGGAAGGCGTTCAATGCCTTCGAAATCGATAGGTTGTGTCATATTGCTTGGTTATTGGCTCCAACCATTGGCTTTTGATGCATTCATTCTAATTCATGAATCTGAAAAATACAGAAATGATTCAGAGGCTTAGCGTTTTCTGCAGGCACCATACAAAGGGTTGCCCCGTTGCTCCAACGTCGCTTGATCGCCTTGTTCCCAGAATGTCAGGCCGCCGCCTGAATACCGACTGCCGGAGGCGCTGGGCTGCCGTGTGAGTGAGTAGCCGGTGCGGGCCTGCGCGTCCACCAGCATCACCTGATCGGCTTTCAGTGCGACTTTCTGATCGCCCGACCGGTACTCTTTGTAAAACACCGTGAAGATCTTGCTGCCACTACAAACGTAGACCGCCTGAGTCGGTTTGTTATCGAGGCATTGCGGCTTTTTATACTGCAGGCACGCCTTGCGCGTGCAAACTGCGCTGTCTACAGAAGTCGCGCGAGTACAGGTATTACAACCATCCGTGAAATGCCGGCAACTGTCTGCAATGAGCGCCTTCCAACTGCTGGCATCGTACAGAACATCAGAGGCCGGGGCCGTCGGTAGCGCGGTTTGTGCCCCTGGTTCAGGCTGCTTGAGCGCACAGGCAGCCATGATGCAACAGCCGCACAACAGCAAAACCCATTTCATCTGGTTGGTCATGGTGACAAATCCTTGGTGGCGCGTTCCGGATGGAATCAGAGCTGCCAACCATGCCACAAACCGGATGGACATGGGAATAGGCAAGCCCAGCCGATTTCTATGACAACCAATTTCCACAAACGGTACAAATGCACATTCCTTTGGTGAACAGAGACAAGAATTCGGACTATTAGCGCTGTATCATGGCCACCTTACCCAGCTGCTTCAACAAACAGAGCCAACAAAAGACATGGACCTATCATGATCAAGCACCGAACTGCAGCCCACATTCTCGATGCGTTAGTCATCGGTGGCGGCACTTCCGGATTGACCGCCGCCTTCTACCTTAATCAGCAGGGTATCGCCCCCGTTGTTTTGGAAGCCCGTGATCAGGTCGCCACCTCCTGGCGTGAGCGCCATCCTCAACTGGCACTCAACACCCACCGTTTGTTGTCTTCTTTACCGGGCAAATCCTTGTCACTACGCCATGGCGGGTTTATCAAGCGCGACCATTATGCTCGATACCTGGAACGCTACAGTGACTGGCTACAACAAGAGCAGGATATTGATATTCAATTTAACACCCGGGTGCAACGTGTCCGGCGCACCACAGACGCATGGCAGGTGGACACCAACAATGGCACCTGGCTTGCGCAGAACCTGGTGATCGCTACCGGAGCCGATCGAATTCCTTATACACCACATTGGCCCGGGCTTTCCGGCTATCTGAACGAGCATAAACATGCAGCGGATTTCGGTTCGGTGGCACAGTACCGTGATCGAAGAGTGCTTATTGTCGGCGCTGGCAACTCTGCGATGGATATCGCCAACCATCTGGTTCGCTCCGGGCAGTGCAAATCTATTTCTGTATCCACCCGCAGCGGAGGCCATATTCTACCCACCCGGTTTCTCGGTTTTCCACTGCAGCTGATGACACCGCTGTTAGTTCGCTTGCCGCTGAAAATGCAGGATCGTCTGGTTAGCCTGATTTCCACGTTCTGTTTAGGCGACCTGACAAAGTGGAACTTCAATTCCCCGCTTGAGGGAGTCTGTTCGCGACTGGCCCGACAGGGGTTGACCCCGGGGTTCGATGAAGGCTGCGTAGCCGCGATAAAATCCGGTGAGATAAAAATTCTGCCAGGTATTGAACAATTTAATCAGCAGGATGTGCAGTTCACCAACGGTGAAACCCAGGCGTTTGATAACGTTATCTTTGCCACCGGCTACCGCTCGGGGTTGGAAAGCTTGCTCAAACCCTTTGATGCAGTCGATAGCGAGGGCCGGCCGCTGGTGCATGCACCGGAGGCGGACGCCAGCAACCCGGGTTTATGGTTATTCGGCATGCAAAATAAAGTGGAAGGCAATTTTCTGGCCCGCCAGAAAGAGGCACGTAAAATGGCCCGCCAAATCCGTAAAGACCAAAGCAGTCCCCGTCTGGAACCGGCAATACAACATTAGTATTTTTTGCCCTTAATCAGCTTTTCAGTTCAATCGGCAAAAAAGCACGTTCAACTGCTCATTCGGTTATTTATTAAATTGAATTGAGCAAATCATCATGATGAAGTGCCGGAATCTGTCTACGGGAGATTCCCCATGTCTGACTTGCTGCTGTCCACCGCGTTACCCCTGACGTTGATATTCATTATGTTCGGGATGGGCATGACGCTCACAATCGCCGACTTCGTTCGTCTGAAAGAATACCCCAACGCCATCGCCGCCGGGCTCGGTGGGCAGCTGCTGTTATTGCCCCTGATGGGCGGATTCCTGGCCGTATTCTGGGGACTGACACCCGAGTTTGCCATTGGCATGGTTATTCTGGCGGCCTGCCCCGGTGGCACCACCTCCAACGTGGTGTCCTTTCTTGCCAAGGGGGACCGGCCACTTTCCATCACATTAACCGCAGTGAATAGTTTCGTTGTGGTTTTTACCATCCCCTTATACACGGCCTTGGCGATACAGTATTTTGCCGGCGCAACCGACACCACCATTAAAATTCCCACCGCCCAATTGATGTTCAGTGTGTTCGCTTATACCGTGATTCCCGTGAGCCTGGGTATGCTGGTGCGGCGCTTGGCACCCGGGTTCGCCCGCGGCGTCGGCCCCTTTTACGACAAAATAGCTGCGATTGCATTTACCCTGATTGTCCTGTTGATTGTATGGAGCAGCCAGGACAGCCTGATGACCATTTTGCCAATGGTCGGCGGCATAACCATCACCCTGAGCCTGGTGATGACCGGAATCGGGTTTCTGTTAGCCCACTTATTGGCGATGCCAAAGCAACAGGCGATTACGCTGGCCATCGAAATCGGAATCCAGAATACCGTATTGGGAATGGCCGTGGCCGCGATGCTGGATGGTGTCAATGGTTTAAGTGGCGAACTGATGCTGGTGCCTTGCGCAGTCTACGGGTTGATCATGTATGGCCCCGCTATCGTGATGATCCTAATCGGACGGCGCGAGAATTCCGTGCAAACTGCTCGGGCAGTGAGCTCTGATCTCACCCGTTAGTTAGCGGTCCGAAATAATCAGACCGATGCCTCCGAGTATGACCACGCTGCAAATAAGCAAACGCAGACTAATCGCTTCGCCCAGCAACACTACACCCGCCAGCGCCGTAATCACTGGCACACTGAGCTGGACGCTCGCAGCTTGGGCCGATTTCAATCCCGGCAACGCCGCATACCAGATCGCATACCCCAACCCGGAAGTCAGGCCGCCGGATAATATCGCGTAGACTGTCGCGAAACTGTTCCAATTCAGGTCTGAAATGCGCAAAAAGCGAGTGTCTCCGCTAAAATCGGCCGGCGCGACCAACACCACCATTAATATCAATACAGAAAGGGGAAACGCCCGCAGGAAATTGGCGGCGGTTGCTACCAAAGGATCCGCGACACCCCGCCCTAAAATAGAATACACACCCCACGCAGTTCCGGAGATCAGCATGAGAGCGGCCGGCACCACCGGAGGCGCTGCCAACCCCGGCAACAACAAAGCAATCAGCCCGGCTACTGCCAGCAAAAACCCGGCAACGGCGACCGGCCTCAATCGCTCGCCCCGCCGGAGTCCAATCAAAATCATACTGACCTGCACGGCACCGAACAACAATAATGCCCCGGTGGCTGCAGTCAGGTTTCGATAAGCGAAAGAAAAGGTAATCGCGTAGATAAATAACGCCAAAGCAGGCATCCAACCACCCTGCCGGATCCATGCGAATGCACGCCCGCCCCGCCCGGAGGAGCGCAAGCCCACCAGCGCCGTCAACACAACTGCGCCCGCCAACAGCCGCAGAACGGTGAAAGAAGTGGCGTCCAGGGCCCCATCGCGCAATGCTAAACGGCCGATGACGGAATTACCCGCAAACGCCAGCATGGCCAACATCGTCAGCAGTAAAGTACGCGAAAACGAACGTTCGGAATCCAACCGGATACATCACCTTGTTGAGAATAAATGGCTACCGGAAGGCAGAAGAAGTAATCTCTGCCAATCCGCTGCGCGGTGCCACCTGAAAGCGGAACCATTGACCGGGAATGGCAACCTGAGGGTTGTACCAGCGTAACTGATAGCGAGCCATGCCGTGCTGCAAATCTTCCAGATAACGAATTTGCATATCATAACCTTCATCACTGACCGGCTGAAACGCACCGCTCATGAGCGGCGTAAAGTGCTCGCCGTCGGCACTGGCTTCGATCTGCATCAACGGCTGGTGCAACTCCATATCCGAGGTTGCCACATCCACATAATCCCACTGCCAGTAGGGTTCAGTATCCACAGTCCCTGCCACAAATCGGGGTACCCGCACCTGCATTCGCTGGCCCTCCGGTTTGCGCTCTTGGGGAAAAAAATGGCGACTGACCAGACTAAAGGCCCAGCTTTCCGGCATTTCTGACAAGCCCGGCTGTAACGACATATCCTTCACTAAGCGCGCCGATTGTCGGGCTAAAAACTCCGTAGTTCGAGGCCCATACAAGGTATGGCCACCCTCGTACCACTGCGCTGAATATTCCTCATCTGTCACGCTATATCCGAAAAAGCCGTTACTATGGCTGCTCACCACCACCTGTTCGACCGACTCCGGTGCCACCTTCGTGACGGCCTTCCCGATTCGGTTTCCGGCCTCCAGGGTGATTTCAAAGGGCAACCCCACCAGCAGTAATTCGTTCAACTGAAACACATGCAAAACCAATTTATGCGGATAACGGGACGGTGCCAATGCCCATTGCTGCAGCCCGGATAACATCCAGCGTTTCTCACGGTGACAATCCCGTTCACCACTGTCCGGCCAGCCGCGCTGAAACCATGGAATATAAGAAACCGGGAACACTTCATCGTCTTTGGCAGCCCCCACAATTGCAGTGCCGGCAATGGCCCGCTCGCACAACAGTTTATCCGGATCGGAAACCGGATCAAGCAAGTCCAGCTCGCGCTGAGCCGTTGTGATCCGCACCTGATCTGTGAGCTGCGAATCCAGACTCGAAAAAATCTGCCAGGCCTGGTCTGACAACGCCAAGCCAATACGGCGGGTTTCACTGTCACCGCGCATTCCCTTCCGGTAATTAGGATTATTATCTGCATGGTTGGCTTCGAACGGACCGTGTACCGGTTGCCAAGGTGGTTGATAATGGCTCGCTATACGCTGTTCCAGATCCCGCTCGAAGAAGGCCCAGACATCACCGTGATAGGGATGGGTAAACGGGGGTATACCGGTACCATGAATGGCGAAAGTGGAAAACGCACCCATAGGTTTGAATTCACCAGAATCAGTCTGGCCGTCTATCCGCACCAAGGTTAGTTGCGGATTCACTGCGCGTAAGGCAGCGGCGTCATTCTGCTGCTTACCAGCCACATTATTATTCTTTACGTACGCCCCCATAGCCCTGTTTTTGGTAACGCCGTAAATAGACTGGGTGCCGATAGCCACTTTCGCTGGCCGCTGCTGCTGAAAAGCGGCGATCACCGCATCGGCTATTTGCGACACCAGAAACTCAAACACATCCGGATCAAAACCCGGCTTGTCGGAACCGAAGATGTTGTAAAAATCGCTGGAGAAATACTGTCCTGGGCCGCTGTGAGTATGAGTGGCATGCAAGCTGATGTTATGGAAGGCGACATCGGTTTGCCGGGCAACGGCTTCGGATACTTTACGCAGCAGTAGTAACGAACTGGCCGGTAAATCCGCCTGGATCACCACCATCGGCTCCCCCGCCACCGGCTTTAAGTAAAACGCACGGGCTTTCAGGCGGGTACGAAAACCATCAGCCTGTCGGGCCCAGGCTGAATACCCCATTTTAGGAATCCCGATGGGGGTGGTGATGTCCCGCACCCCTATGCCCGCCATAAATTGCTCCTGGGCGGGTACTTGCAACGGTGCTAACCGATCAATACTAACGGTAGTCTGGGGATAGGTGAGAAATGGCCACATCACTCCCAGACCCGCAGCCAACGCCAACACCAAACCGGCTGACAGCCCCCAGATGATTATTTTTATCGGTTTCTTCATAAAGCCAACGACTCCCGCCCCATGCCATGCACGAGGGTACTAAAGATAGCGCCCCGAATCCCCACCGGCGGTTGCCGGATTATGCACTCAGCCCGCTATAATAACGCGCCAATAACGCCGCAAAATAAGTACACTAAAACTGGACTAATCACCTAAATCGCTTCATCTTAAAAAAAACTCCCTGCGGACATTGCACCATGGGCAAGGACATAGAACAGGATACCTTCAGTCAGGCTGATTACGAACGTTTCAATCAGAAAATCCGTGACAATCTGAAGGCAGTGAATCAATTGCTAGTCACTCCGGGTTTCGGGATCGGGGAGACCACTTTGGGTGCAGAACTGGAATTTTATCTTGTGGACCCTCAGGGCAACCCCTCCCCCTGCAATCAACGCTTGCTCAAGGCGGCAAATCTCCCGCAACTGACACCGGAACTGAACCGCTTTAACCTGGAATACAATTTATCCCCACAGCCATTCAAAGGGGCTCCGTTTGCCGCGTTTGAACATGAACTCCTCAATGCTATTCAACACGTCAATCAACTGGCTCAGCAATACCAGACAGAATTGGTTCCAATCGGCATTTTACCGACCTTGACCATTGATCACTTCGGCCCGCAGATGATGACAGACCTGCCCCGCTACCGTGCCATGGACAATGCTTTGCGCACCCTCCGCGGCGGCCCGTTCAAAATAAACATCGATGGTAACCCGCCCTTGGACTTAACCTGGAACGACGTTACTCTGGAGGGTGCCAACACTTCTTTCCAGCTCCATTGGCGGGTGACCCCGCAGCAATTTTCAAATGCGTTTAATGCCGTGCAATTAGTAACCCCCGTGGTATTGGGGCTGGCCGCTAACTCACCCTATCTGTTCGGGCACGAGTTATGGGAAGAAACCCGGATTGCGTTATTTAAACAATCAATTGATTGCCGTGATTCAGACCACGCAAAGTACCCCGCCAGAGTCTATTTCGGTAACGGCTGGATACGACAGGGAGCGGAGGAGTTATTTGCCTCCACTGTTGCGCTCTTCCCTCCAATCATGCCGGTGGTCAGTGATGAAGACCCGCTGGCCAAAATAGCCGGACAAGAACTGCCACACCTGCATGAACTGCAACTGCATCAGGGGAGCACCTGGCCCTGGAACCGGGTTATCTACGACCACCATAACGACGGCCATATCCGCATTGAAATGCGAGCATTGCCCGCCGGTCCCAGCCTTGAAGACATGAGTGCCAACAGTGCGTTCCTATTGGGGAGCGCCATGGCATTACAGGATTCCATGCCACAGCGCATTAACCTGTTGCCCTTTAAATACGCCGAACACAATTTCTATCGGGCCGCGCAACTAGGACTGGATACCAGCTTGCTTTGGCCCTCTTCCAGCCAGGTCAGAGTCGTTGAATACGATCTACTGAAATTGGCCCGGCGTCTGCTGCCGCTGGCAAGAGACAGCTTGCTCGAAGCCGGGTTGGAGACCGCAGAATGTCAGCGCATGATCGAAAATATACAGCAGCGCATTGACATGAAAGTCAACGGTGCACGCTGGCAAAAAAACATCACCCGCCAATTTCGGCAACAGGGATGTTCACAACAAGACGCTCTCAGCAGCATGTTTCAACGCTACCGGCAGCATTTTTACTCCGGAAAATCCATCAGCCAATGGGATACCCAGTTATGAGTTTCGGCAACCCGCACATTCGCTATTGGTTCAACCCCGCACCGGCTGATTTGGGAGAATCCGAGGAGCAGTTTTTGCGTGCACTGGGTGGCCCCGCGGTACTGCATATTCCGGGTAAAGACCGCAGCCGTAACCGTGCCATCTGCACCCTGCTGCATGGAAACGAACCGTCCGGCACCCGGGCAATCCTGCGCTGGTTAAAGCAAGCCGTTGCACCCGCCGTTGACGTCTTATGTTTTTTCGGCTCAGTCAAAACCGCGCTCACCGAGCCCCTGTTTCACTACCGCCAGCTGCCCGGCGAACCGGACCTGAATCGCTGTTTCAAGCCGCCGTTCGACACTCATCAGGGTTCTACCGCAAAAGCAATATTGGATACGCTGATCGAGATGCATCCCGAAGCTTTGATTGATATTCATAATACGTCCGGGATGGGGCCCTCCTTTGCGGTATCCATGAACCAGGACCGCACCCACAAAGCATTGGCGGGTTTGTTCACAAAGCGTATGCTGGTGACCGGATTAAAATTGGGTGCCCTTTTTGAATACAGCGAACGCAATGTCGCCACGGTCACCATAGAATGTGGCGGTTCACAGGACCCGAGAGCAGACCAGATCGCCTATCAGGGAATAATGCGCTTTGTGACCGAGGAAGACGTACTTGACCCTAAACCGGCAGATTGGGATCTGGAAGTGCTACTTGAACCGGTGAGGCTGGAACTGACAGGCGATACCCGCATCAGTTATGGCAACCAGGAAGACGCACAGGCGGACATCACACTGCCGCCGGATGTTGAAAATCACAATTTTGGCCGGGTCAGCCGGGAAGTGCAGCTCGGCTGGGTTAACCCGCTAAGCTGGCACAAGCTGAAGATGAATGCGCCTGACGGCAAGGACGTGAAAGATAAATTGCTGCGTCTGGAAGGTCGCAGCTTGTTCCCGGCACAGGCACTAAAGCTGTTTATGATCACCACCAATCCGGCGATCGCCCTGAGCGATTGTGTATTCTATGCCGTAAGGGATAGTGGCAGCGATATCGGTTAGTAGAGGCTTGCACATTCAGCCTGGGTTAAGTTTGGTCTTAGGATAATGAACCGGTCTAATCGTCATTAATCGCCCGAGATTTGAGACCTGCCTGTGGAAGAATACCAGACCCTGCTAAGCACCCTTGCCCTAACCATGGGCTTATCCTGGGCCAGCGGCATCAACCTTTACGCCGCCTTGCTGGTGCTGGGCCTCGGCGGTTCCACCGGTAATATAGACCTGCCAGCCGACCTGCAAGTGTTGCAGGATCCCTTAGTGATTATGGCAGCGGGCGCTATGTACGCTGTGGAATTCTTCGCCGACAAAACGCCCGGGGTCGATTCAGGGTGGGATACTTTGCATACCTTTATCCGCATACCCGCAGGCGCCATGCTCGCAGCAGGTGCCGTAGGTGACGTCACCCCCGGACTGGAAATTGCAGCCGGTATAATGGGCGGCGGCATAGCCGCTACCTCCCACGCAACCAAAGCCGGCACCCGGCTGTTGATTAATACATCCCCTGAACCGGTCACCAACTGGATCGCGTCTTTCAGCGAGGATTTTCTGGTCATCGCAGGGCTGTGGACCGCGCTAAATCACCCCGTTGCTTTCTTAGTATTTCTTCTGTGCTTCGTCCTGCTGGTGATCTGGCTATTACCCAAAATATATCGTGCATTAAAATTGATGATCACAAAAATCGGCCAGTGGCTGGGTATTCTTGCCCAACCGGAAACCCCGGACAGATCAGGCCAAGAGCACTATCTGGACAAGCTGGCTCGGCTCAAACAACTTTTGGATCAAGGCGCATTGACAGAAGAAGAATTCCGGCGAGAAAAAAAACTGCTGCTTAAGCCCGGTATTAGCTGAAAAAATACCATCGCTTATTTTGCGCTTCTACTTTCGGCAGCGTCGTATATATAGCTAGAGGCGAATACATCCGCAGGCATCGGTTTAGCGAAATAATATCCCTGATATTTTATACACCCCTTACTGATCAAATATTTAAGCTGGTATTCTTCTTCCACCCCTTCGGCGATGACATCCAGCTCCATCAAATTCGCCATTGTAATAATGGTCTCCACGATCGCCCTGTCTGCTTTATCTTCGCCAACATCCCGGATAAACGCCTGATCAATCTTAAGTTTATCCAAGGGCAGGGTGTGCAAATACGACAGCGAAGAATACCCCGTACCAAAATCGTCTAACGCGATATGAAAGCCCATATCGTGCAGCAGGTGCATTTTTTCGATCACTTGGTCCCGTTTATTAAGTAACATACTTTCAGTAATTTCTAACTCAATATCAGCGGGCTGCAAACCGGCTTCTTCCACGAACGCTTTAACCCGAAAGGGGAAATCATCCAGGGAAAACTGCCGCGCGCTGATATTAATAGCCAGACGCTCGAAACTGGTGGGCAATCCCTGCTGACGCCATTTACTTAACTGCGCACAAGCTTTCCGCAAAACCCAATCACCCAACGGCACGATCTGGCCGGATTCCTCCGCTGCCCGGATAAATAAATCCGGGGAGACAAACCCTTGCTGCGGCTCCTCCCACCGCAACAGTACCTCAGCGCCAATCAAATTCCGGTGTTGATCAAATTGAGGCTGAAAATACAACATAAACTGTTCATCTTCCATTGCACCGGGCAATAACATTTGCAGACGCAAGTTGTCCTCGATCTTTTGATGCATATCTTTACTAAATAGACACACCGCATTGCGGCCATCTTCTTTCGCACGATACATAGCGGCATCGGCCTGTTTCACAATATCGTGAATGGAGTCCTGGTCCAGTGGATACAATGCAATGCCGATACTGCAGCCAATATTCAAGCGATGACCATAGACTTCAAGGGTTTCACTTAGGCTGTCCTGAATTTTTAATGCCACATTACGTGCCAGCGTAGCCGCCTGGGCAGCGTCATCATTTAGCTCCGGCAGTAACACGACAAACTCATCCCCTCCCAGCCTTGCCAACGTATCTTCAGAACGCAATACCTGATTTAACCGGCTGGCGATGGTGATGAGTAAACTATCCCCTACCGGATGCCCCAGCGAATCGTTTACGTTTTTAAAATGATCCAAATCTATAAACAGTAACGCGCCCGTATGACCGTGGCGCAATGCGCGGGCCTGCTCCTGGGTGAGCGTCTCATTCAGCATGCGGCGATTCGGTAATTTGGTTAAATCATCGAATAACGCCTGTTGCCGGATGCGTTCCTCTGCCCGCTTGCGCTCACTAATATCCATCACACCGGCTATCATGCCGTTAAAATCACCCTCAAGGTCATAGATCGGCGTCCAATGCATTGTGGTGAATATGCGCAAGCCGGCCTTGGAAACAAACTCGTATTCCTGCCTGCTATCAGCACCCTGACCTTTCCTGCTTAATTTCTCCAGGGCATGCACTCGGCTAGTCTCCGCCATAAAGTCCACTATCGGACAATCCAGCAACTCCTGACTATGGTAGCCAAGGATTGTGGCCATGGATTCATTGACTAATATAGTTTTGCCCTCTCTATCAATTTGCCAGATCCCCTCCTGGGCCATTTCAAAAAGTTTCCGGTAACGTTCCTCACTGCCTCGCAGCGCATCCTCCATACGACGTCGTGGGGTAATGTCCCTATGGGTCGACACCATTCGAAGTGCGTCACCTTGCGCATTCCGTTCCACCACCTTCCCGCGCATAATAATAAAACGCTTACGCCCGCCCGGTAGACGAATGGCATATTCCACCTGACATAAATCCGACAAGCCTTGCAGGTGCCGCTTTATTTTCCGATCTACAAAGTCCCAGTCTTCATCGATTTTTTCTTTCCAGATAGTAAGATCCGGTTTCTGGTCTGCAGCCAGACCCAGCAGAGCACCAAAGCCGGGTGAGAAAAAACACTCACCGTTGGTGATATTCCAATCCAACACGCAGTCCCCCCCACTCTCCAACGCAAATTGCCAGCGTTGCTTATCGCGCTGACTATCAGCCAGACTTTTATTTTGACGGGAGACCATTTTATTGAGACTGTCTGCCAGGGCTACCAAAGACGCATCACCATTACTTTCGAACTTCACCGGTTCGCGACCGCGGCTGGCCGCAACTACTTTTTTACGTAGTTTGGCCAGGGGCTGGAGTAACTGCTGATGCAGTACGAACCAAATCAGCGTGAGTGTGAGCAACACCATCAACCACATCGCCAGCATATCTGCGATGGCCGAATGTCGCAGTTGGTCGATCCGGGGTTTTATATCCCATTCTACGAACAATACACCGGTTTCCTCCACCGCGGATGGCCCAGCCGACCGATGCATAACAACAGGGAAATAGGCATGCAACACATCATGCTGTGGATTCGTCATGAGTACCGGCTGCCGCGCGGCCTGTGCGCGAATAAAAGTGGCCTGATCCAGCATCGGCAAATGAGCAAATGCCGGCAAATTCCAAACGATATAGCTGGAGCTGTATCGTACCATGCCGTCAGCTCCAATCAGGGCGCTCAGTTCTACCTCGCTAAACTGTTTCAGGTTCAAAATTTCACGCTCAACACCGTGCTCGTTTTGTTTACCAACATCACTCTCAATGCGCGCACTGGCTAAACTCAAAACCTGACGCAAATGCGTGGAGCTGACTTCCAGCTGCCGGTTCACCTGATTCGAATAGTGATAATACGCGTAAAAGCCTGCCAACCCGCACAACACCAGTGCGACCAGGGCAATAACAAGAGACAACGAGGCTTTAGCGCGTATCACTGAGGGGACTTCCTTGAATCACAATTCTGAATCAGTAGCGGGTTAAAAGCTAAATCAGTTGGGGCAATTCTTTATGTTTCAGATAGTTTCACTATAGCAACGAAGTCTGCAAAATGCCGGAAATCAAAGGGATGTACATCCAGGAGGGGGCGATTCAGCGGAAATGGACTTCAAGTAACACGGTGATAGAGAAAGTTTGATGAAAATTTTCCTCCCGGGGGAAAGCCACCTCGGGAATCACACTGAGATATAACCAATCTTTATAAGGCTGACTGCGATAGGCCGCACTCAAATACACGATATCCACTTCGGAGTAATCATAGCCGGTGCCGAATGCCCCCAGTTGATATTCAATAGCCCGGGTGCCGGGTAATTGCTGGTACAAACTGAACACCTGTCCGAATTCCAGTGTGTCCAATTCTTCCCTCCAATCCAGAAGGGTATTCGAACGGAAAAGGAAATTTTCTGCCACCAGGTTGTCCAGAATAATATCAACGTCGCCATGAAAGCCGTCCGAGTTAAACCATTCAGCCTGACCCCGCAATTGAAGATTCCAGTCCGGTGACAGTTTAAATTGGCGCAATCCGGTACTTCTCACGAACGGATCCGGCGGAGCCTTGACTTTGACCCCGGCCGACAGCTTCGTTTCCCATTCCCCGGTGCCGCCATCCAACGTTCTTAACAAACCGGCAAACAAGGAATTTTGATCGGAAGTTGATGCAGCTTCACTCGGCCGGTTACGTTCTTCCAGTGACCGGTCATTATCATCGCCATACTGCAGAACCAACCTATACCGCTCTTTGGTACCCGGCATATCCAACCTGAACTTCACGTTGAAATCCGGATCGAATTCTGCCCCCTCGTACCATTTTCCGCCTAATCGTAAAATGGCATAGGAATCATTGTTATACGTCTGGAATTTCTCACCTGCAAAATAGGCGTCCATTCTTCGCCCCATATTTTCCAGAGCATCCGATAGTTTTTCCCGGGATTCGACCAAATACTCAACACTGCGATCCACATACCCAGGTTCATCATAAGGAACATAAAAATCTTCCAGGCTGGGATAATCTACAAATGGATTCTGGCTTGCGTCAGGTATAGTTCGCTCTTCGAAGGGGGGATCAAATTGCTTCGGATAAACGTTCAACTTGCCCTGATGTGGTTCCAATACTGCAGCGAGATAGGGTAATCCGGCTGCAGGATCGGCGCCTTGCAGCAACGATTGGTCTTCCGCCATAACAACAGAACTCATCACCATAGGTAATGCTATGCATACTCTTTTTTTAATTGTCATTAATGCTGCGAGATCAGTTACTGAATAGGGAAAGTGTGTTAGTTTTCTAGCAACTCGTCTTCTATGGGTCCTGGTTTGGATATTCCGTATCCCTGGGCAAAGTCAACTCCAAGTATTCTCAATTTATCTTCTATTTCGCTATTTTCCACAAATTCCGCTACCGTTTTCAAGCCAGCGGAATGCGCTATGGTATTACAAGCGTCTACTATCGCCAGATCCATAGGATCACTTAGCATACTGCGAACAAAACCCCCGTCTATTTTCAACACATCGACCGGAATCGCTTTCAAATAAGCAAAGGAACTCATACCCACCCCAAAATCGTCCAATGCAAACAAGAAGCCCAGCTCCCGAATATCGGAAATAAAGGCCGAGGTGGCTTCAATGTTTGAAATCGCCGTAGTTTCCGTAATTTCAAAACATATTTGATTGGCGGGGATATCGTAACGACGCTTGCACTCCCTAACGCTTTCGAAAAATGTTTCGTCATTGAGCGAAGAGCCGGACAGATTAATGAAGTACACGCCCTTAAAATTGGCTTTTTTGTCGATACAGCGGCGTACAAAAGAGAACGCACTGTCCACCACCCAGCGATCAATAGAGGTCATCAGGTTAAAACGTTCCGCAGCCGGAATAAATAATCCCGGTGCCACCAACTCCCCTTCATCCAGCATACGCACCAAAAACTCATAGTGCACTGCATCGCTTTTCAGACCGACGATAGGCTGCTTGTATAGTACGAACGCGTTTTCGTCCAGAGCACGTCTGATTTTGGATGCCCAACGCATTTGCTCCTTACGCAAAGTCAGATCCTGATTGTTCAGATCATACACCTGAATGAAACTTTGCCCCTTGTCTTTGGCTGCATAACTGGCCATATCAGCACTGGACAAGACTTCTTCAACGTCCATACTGCTGTTATCGATGAGTACAATGCCGGTACACGCTGATACCATAAACGGTTGCTCACTCCAGACAAAACGATGCTGCTCAATGGACTTGTGCAGCTTCGCCGCCATCGCACAGGCTTCTTGGGGGTTACAGTCTGTCAACAATACGCCGAACTCGTCCCCCCCCATGCGCGACACACAATCCCGCTCACCTATCACCCCTTTGATCAACTCACCGATTTGTTTTAATAGTTCATCCCCCGCCTGATGCCCACAGGCGTCGTTAATAATCTTAAATTGATCCAGGTCTACGTACAGCAATGCATGCTGAGCCTGGGTCTGGTGCGCACTATCCAGTGCGGTCTGAAGGTAGTTCTTGAATTGTTCCCGATTAATTAAGTTTGTAAGGGTGTCATGATGGGAAAGATAGGCTATTTTCTGTTGCGCCTGTAGATGAGCATCGCGTTGCGCTACTTCCCGAAGTTCCCGTTCCACTACGGGGACCAGGCGCGACAGGTTGTCTTTCATAATGTAATCCTGAGCCCCCGATTTCATGGAGTGTACCGCCACGTCATCGCTAATCGTGCCGGACACCACGATCACGGGCGTTTCAGGCTGAGCCAGCTTCACCAACTGCAGTGCATCAGCTGAACTGAAAGAAGGCATGTTATGATCGGTCACTACCAGGTCCCACTTACTCAAATTCAGGGCCCTGCGCATCGCCTCGGGGTCGTCAACGCGTTCGAACTGGCACAGCAAACCGCCTTTTCTGAGTTCTCTTATCAACAATAACGCATCATCTTCCGAGTCATCTGCAATCAAAACGTTAAGATCACGATCCACACCCACCTCTGTATTGTTTTTTGTCAGTATAGAGCGGGAGTCCGGTTCACACCTAGCCAATATTGACCAAGCAACCTCACCTGATCAACAAATTCGTTAAAATCGACCGGTTTATTTATATAACTATTAGCTCCGCTTTCATAACAATCAACCATATCCTGTATTTCATCCGACGACGTCAGCAGCACCACCGGGATCCGCTTGGTACGTTCATCTCCGCGAATTGAGCGCAATACTTCAATGCCATTCAACTTGGGTAACTGCAGGTCCAGAAACACCACTTTGGGCAGTGCACGAACGTCACGATCCTGGTATTTTCCGGTTCCGAAAACATAATCAAGCGCCTCCTGGCCGTCTCTTACCACGACAACCTGGTTTGGCACACTGGATTTCTTCAGCGCACGCAGCGCAAGCAACTCATCATCAGGGTTATCTTCTACCAATAAAATAGTCATATTATCCATGCTATCTTTATTCCGACAGGCTATATCAGAAAGGTGGTGTGTACGTTGACATTACCGCTAGATCATTTAACAGTCAAACCATCAAGAAATCACGATAAAACAAAAACTTAAATCTGCTTGCTCTGTATATCAAACTGGCAGGGTGAAATAAAACGTGGCGCCATGATCTACCGCACTTTCAGCCCAGATATCGCCTCCGTGACGGTGTATAATTCTGGCGACGGTTGCCAATCCGATTCCGGTTCCTTCAAATTCATCTTTGCCGTGCAGGCGCTGAAAAGCACCGAACAATTTATCGGCATACCGCATATCAAAACCAGCCCCATTATCCCTTACAAAAAACGCGTTCTGCTTTTTACCTATGGCTATTTCCGGAGCTGAATGTTTATGCGAATATTTCCAGGCATTATCGATCAAGTTGGTCAGCACGATCCGCATCAGAGTGGAATCACATTGAGCCAGCATATCGTCCTGAACCTCTACCGTGACCTTGCGCGCCGGATCTCTTTCCCGCAACTCTTCAATAATTTCAAGACACTGTTTTGCTATATCCGTTGGTTGTAACACTAATTCGTGGCGCGAGACTCTGGACAAGCGCAGCATACTGTCAATCAACCCCCCCATTCGCTGACTCGCCATGCGAACCCGCTCAAGATAACTCATGGCCATGGGATCCAATGACTCGGCGTAATCCTCAAGCAAAGCCTGGCTAAATCCATCGATTGCCCGTAACGGGGAACGCAGGTCATGAGACACCGAATAACTGAACGCTTCCAGTTCCTGGTTCGCCGATTTTAATTCTGCAGTACGCTCTTCCACCTTGGTTTCAAGGTGTGCTTTATGGTTACGGAGTTCAAGATCACGCAGTTCAATAGCATTCAGCATGGCATTAAAACCATCCACCATCTGACCTAACTCATCGTCGCTGTGCTTGGCTGCACGCACTGAATAATCACTATTGGCGGTTATGTTCGCAGCCGTATCAGCCAGCTCCGAGATAGGTCTCGTCACGGCTTTTTGCAGAATCATTGCGATCCCGATTGACGCTACGGCAATGACAACCAGCGCCGTTAACATCATATAAAAATATTGCTGAATCAAGCTTTCCATGTAATCCGTATTAGCTCGGATAAAAATCACTCCTACCTGCGACGCATCCGATACGACCTCATTCATAAAATAATACTTATCACCATGAAAGCCGCGCTCGACAGCACCGGGTTGCTCAGGACAGGGCTCCAAGTCCAACTCCGAAGGCCGAGAACGAACGATTAACGCCATACTGGCGCTATACAAGCACACCATGTCGATGGTGTCATCGTAATCCAGGCTGTTTGCGCTTTCACTTAGGGTACTCAGATCATTAAAATCCAGAGCAGCCACAATTTGAGAATAAGCTACCTTGGTGACCACTTTGATTTCATGTTCCATTTGATCACGGGTCTGTATGCGCTCGTAGGCCAGGAAAAACACGCCGATCAACACCACCACGGCACAAATGGTGAGCATCATAACGAGGGTTAGTTTTTGTTTGATGTTAAGCGTGCGCAGCGAAAGCGGCATCGTTACAATACCTTTCTACCAAGCTGTAACAATTTTGAACTGATCTGAAGGCGAGACTGTTTGGCCCGGGTTAGATTGATATCGAACCGTATCCGGTCGCCCTCCCGCACCAAGGCGATGACCCCTCCCCTATCAGCAAATTCCTCGCCGTCCCCTATGGTCAGGATGGCCTTTTTCTCTGCCAGATTGATGACACCTTTTGCCAGTTCCGGC
>Ga0208570_1000142_pt1 | contig 35759 bp, 26 predicted proteins | sample DeeseametaMP1202_FD_184192 | JGI IMG/M metagenome (GOLD analysis project Ga0208570, IMG submission 184192) | Marine microbial communities from the Deep Indian Ocean - MP1202 (SPAdes) | ecosystem: Environmental > Aquatic > Marine > Oceanic | place: South Indian Ocean | collected 2011-03-08
AGGATGGTCTTTAGCCAGTATTGATACTGTATTATCGTTTTATACACTGGATAATCATAGCACCATCTCGCGGGCAATCGTAGTGGGTGAGGGCGCCGACCGTATGCTCTATACTGTAGAGCAGGTGGGCTCACGCTACGGGTCTGATAGTGAAGGTCCCAATGACGGCGATGGTTTTGATATTGCTGAGGTGCGGTCTTATGCCATTGGAACCAGTACTGGTGTTTTCACCGGTGCCCATACGGTGGTTATCGACTCGCTGACGTTGCCCAGGGCCTTCGCCCTCGAAATGGACGCCTCGGGTTATCTCTATATTGCCCAGTCACAGCAAGATACCCTGGCAGAAACTGAATTAGTTTATGGCCTCAGTAAATGGGATATTTCAGGTACTACTGCTGTAGAAATGTGGCATATTGGTTTAGATGATGCGCCGCCACATAAAGAACCCACTCATATGGCGACAGCTTCGTCTTTTACTGGGATCGCCCTGGATGAGTCCAATGGTCGCGTCTACGTGGCCCGCAGGCAAACTGGCGGTCGCCCATTGCATAATGTTATCGGTTATGCCATGAGCGATGGCGCTTTGTTGTCCGGGTTCAGCTTTGCCACAGCCCTCTCAATCGTGGGCACCGACACAACTAACCTGTCTGGCGGCGGCGGTAACAATATCCGCGATATTTTTGTGGATGCGGCCGGAAATCTGGTTTCGGTAAACTCATCTTCAGAAGCACTGCGGATGCATAGTCCGCCTGATGGAGCAAACAACTTCGTTACCTACAGTCCATGGGCTGTGGATGTGGATAACGGCACCGTTATTTCAACAGACCTGGAAGACTTTGTTTCCACGGATAATTCTGGAGTGCAGATGCCTCAGCATTACACCCTGAGTCAAAACTACCCCAATCCATTCAATGGCACCACCGTCATTGAGTATACTCTTCCAATTGCCAGTAATGTAACGCTTATCATTTTTGATATTAACGGACGAGAAGTGGCTACGTTGTTTGATAATCGTCAGGATGCAGGTACATATCATGTTATCTGGAATGGCGTAGATCAGCATGGACGCAGTTTAGCCAGTGGAATCTATTTCTACCAGATTACTGCTCCTTCCAGCGATCGGGTGACACGCCCATTCAATCTTGTTCGCCGGATGGTTTACTTGAAATAAGTAAAACCGCAAAAGCTAAATAGATAATTTTGGGAGGCAGGAATTCTCCTGCCTCCCAAAATTAAGATGCAGGTTTATAATGAAATTTAATCTTGTTTAAAAAATTATTCCATATAAAAAATCATATTTAGGAAAAGATGATAATTAGCCAACTATACCAAAAATCATTGTGGCACATGGTCGCTTTATTTGCCACTATTTTTCTATCGGTGGTCATAATACAAGCAGGAACAACTGGTAAGGTAAAGGGGCGCGTTTTAGAATTGGAAACAGGAGATCCACTACCAGGTGCTAATGTTCAGATTGCTGGAAGCAGTTTAGGAGCTGCAACCGATATTGATGGTTTTTATTTTGTACTAAATATTCCTCCCGGACGGCACGAGATAGTTGTGACCTATGTCGGCTATGCGATTAGTCGACGGACTATTAATGTGCTTGCCGACTTAACCACTGTAGAAAATATTAGCCTAACCACTTCCGTAATCGAAGTAGGGGGTGTTACAGTAACGGCAGAGCGGGCGGCCATCCAAATGGATAGAACCAATACGACAGCCTATGTTTCTGCTGATCAAATTGAAAATCTACCGGTTCAGGAGATTGTTGACCTGATCCAACTTCAAGCTGGTGTAATTGTTGACCATTCCGGTGGTATTCATATCCGAGGAGGCAGGACCAGCGATGTTGCTTATATGGTGGATGGTATTCCCATCACAAACCAATTTTCGACTGGGGGCGGCAGTTTATTTAGTGTTGAAACCGATAATGTTCAAGAATTACAAATTATTAGCGGTACGTTCAATGCCGAATACGGTCAGGCGCAGTCGGGAGTTATCAATATCATTACAAAAGACCCGAGTCGACAATATTCGGGGAAATTAAAATTGTACGTCGGCGATCGGTTTAGCAGAGAATCAGGTCCTTTTCTTGGATTAGATCGACTGAACCCCAGCAACACCCAGAATATTGAAGGGCGCATATCAGGTCCCTTACCCATTTTCAATAAGATTGGAGTTTATTTAAGCGGTCGCTATTTTTCGGATACAAACTATTTGACAGGTATACAACTTGCCCGTCCGGAGGACGCCTGGCAAATTGCTGCTTATGATACTTGGTATCGCCGCAAATTTCCTAACGATCCGGCCGTATGGAGAGGTATTATAGAGATTCCGGATTCTCTTTTTACAGGCAATGGTGAAATTGTGGCTATGGACCCGATACAACACCTATCGCTAAATGCAAAATTTGTTTTCCGCCCATTGCCGGTAGTCCGTACCTCATACAGTGTTTTTATTGAAAATAAAACGGGTCGTGATTACGATGACAATTACCGTTATACACCCGATGCACTGAAGCATGTCTTCAATAAATTTCAAATGCATAACTTTAGTGTAAATCATACCCTGAGTCCCCGGCTTTTTTATTCTATCAATTTCAGCTACTCTGCATCTTCCAGAGAGTCCTATCAATTTCGTAATCTTATCAGTAGTGAACTACAGACAGTATCTCCCACACGAGGACGTTTCAATCTGGGAGGAACTAATTCCGGCATAGATATGGTAGAGACTGATAAATTGCTTGGTAAAATGGATTGGAATTGGCAAGTAGATAATTATCAGTTGATCAAATTTGGAATTGAAGGTACATCTCATCGCGTCCGATTTCAAAGCCGAAGCCCTGTACGATCATCAAATTATAATTTTTCCAGCAATTATTTCCCCACTGATACCACGCTAATTTTCAGTGAATTCCTGGGGCAGTCCCAGGCAGCCGTACTGGAAGTTCCACAATTGACTGCTCTTGGTGAGACCGGCTTAAGTGACTTGTTTTATGAGCACCAGCCTTTGGAACTGGCGGCGTATATCCAGAATACAATTGAGCTGAATGAACTGATCGTCAACCTTGGGTTACGCTATGAATGGTTCCGACCGGACCACGCAGTGCTTGCAGACCCACGGGTGAATCCAGCACCAGGCAGTGTAACACTAACCAGCAATACTGATCTGCTGGATGTTGATCCGAAATTTCAACTCAGTCCCAGGCTTGGAATAGCCTTTCCTATCTCTAGTGCAGGAGTGATCCATGTTGCCTATGGACATTTTTTTAAGTTGCCGCCATTTACTTATATTTTTGATAATTCTGAATACAAAATAATTGGGTTAAATTCAACCGTCGTTGGCAATCCCGATCTTTTACCCCAGAAAACCATATCCTATGAGGTTGGGCTGCAGCAAGAACTGGCGCCCGGGTTGGGTTTTGAAGTCACCATGTTTTATGCTGATTTTCGCAATTTGTTGGGGTTGGAGGTGATTCGCATGGTGGGCAATGTTAATACATATTTCAGAAGGGTTAACCGGGATTACGGATTTAATCGGGGAATTGCTTTAGCCATCAGAAAAACAAGCGGTGTAGTCACGGGAACTCTGGATTATACTTATCAGGTCAGCAAAGGTAATGAATCAGACCCGAATAATATTGCTATTATTTCAACCGGGGGGTTAGGTGGAGGCATCACTCGTGAAAGTGAAAAACAAGTTCTACCCTTGGATTGGGATCAACGACATACCCTCAATGGCACCTTGGCCATCCATGCCGGTAAGGAATGGACATTCAGCTTAATTGGGCGTATATCCAGTGGACAGCCATACACTCCTGAACCCATCAGGTTAGATTTAAAAACCAAATTTAAAAATACAGAATTCAAGTCTTGGAAGACCAATCTTGATCTATACGTAAGTAAAAACATTCGACTGGCGAGGAAAAATGCTTCACTCTTCTTACGCGTTTTCAACCTTTTTGATCAGGCCAACGAGCTAAAGGTATATGCAATCACAGGCCGGGCAAATCGTGACCATCGTTATCCCATCACTGAGCAATTGGAGCAGGACCGTCTGGTTGGTTTATTCACCTTGCAGGATATCGACAACCATCAGGATTGGTATTCTGAACCCCGTAGAATCCAGGTTGGAATCAATCTGAATTTTGGTGACAAATAGCACTGGTCGATCTAAAATGATTTTAAGGAAAATTATTCTGGGTATTTCAAAACATGGTAGCGAATGAAAATTAACGAAATAAATAAAAGAAATATTCTGAAATTCAATCAAGGTTTTAAAATGTTGGTAAATGCAGCATTTTTCATTTTGATAGTAGGCATTACCGGTACTGCCTTTGGAGAGGTAAAGACCAAAAATACAGCTCGTTCAGGTTCTCTGTATAAGACTGCCTTTCCTTATTTCCTAGACCGTACAGGTATTCACACAGGTAATTTGATTCGGTCAGCCTACTCTAATTTCGGTAATCTTGGTAGCCGGACTTTGGTCGAGGCGCGCATGGAATGGCCGGTTGGCAGTGGTGTGCTCTACGGGTTTGAATACGTCTTTTTTGTTGCTTCCGAGGTTATTACAGATCAAGGCGACACACTGCATATTGTTAGCGAACGCTACACTGGTGGTTCACGTGATGTCCCAATACCAGAAACCCACAATTGGGGTTGGGAACCGATAGCTGGCTATTTTAACGACGGTGTTCTCACCAGTGGACTGGATGAGGATTTAAACAATAATGGCATACTCGATCCCGGCGAGGACCTCAACCGCAATGGGTTGCTTGATAGCCGCCTGATTAATTTTTTTGAATATCCGGCCATGAGCCATTTACCGGAAACATGGCCCTACGATTGGCCGGAAGGCAGTCATCCTGGAGATACGGGGTCCCGCCGCAATAGATGGAATGGTGAATTTGGCGCCTTCGTTCGCGCTGACCAAGAGAGCTATTATATCATGGATGATCGTGCCAACGACGAGTTTCCCTATTACCCGTTTCCCGAGGATACATTATCGTTTCTGGACGGGGCCAGCCGTGGCGTAGGCCTTGAAGTAGAAGTGCGTAACTACCAGTGGAATCATCCACTGGCTGAAGATATCCTTATTTCCATCTATCAAGTAAAAAATGTCAGTTCTAAGTCGTTGCCCCGAAACATCATGGGCATGTACGTAGACGCCGACCTGGGGAGAGGAGATGCTGAGGATGACGCGTCCTTCTTCGACACAATCGACGATATCACCTGGCAGTGGGACTTGGATTTCCTGGATCGCCAGGGGCGAACCATTGGCTATTTCGGTTTTGCCTTCTTGCAGAGCCCCGGCCTCATCGATGGGTTCGATAATGATGGCGATGGCATGGTGGATGAGAGTCAGGAAGATGGAATCGATAATGATGGCGACTGGGTTTCGTACAGCGATCTTGACGGAAATGGTGTCTGGGATTTTGAGGATACCAACCTTAACGGCCAACTGGATCCCGGGGAAGATATGAATGGAAATGGGCTTCTGGATAGGGAGCAAATTAATGATGATGTGGGTTCGGATGGTCTTGGACCCGATGACTTGGATTACCCGGGTGCGGATAGTGACGGTACTGAGGGTAACGGAGTGCCGGATGAAGGCGAGCCTAATTTTGAGTTCACCGATAATGATGAGATTGATCAAATTGGACTGACCAGCTATTTTGCGGCAGAGCCATCTCATGACATGTCAGCTGATGAGGATTTCTGGCAGGCGAAAATCCAACCTGGATTCTTTACTCCACCTATTTCTGGAGTGGATGTAGCTTTCACTTACGGGTCTGGGTTTTTCGACTTGCCCCCTGGTTACTCTGAGCGATTCGCTATCGCTTGTCTATTTGGTAATGATTTTGATGATATTATTCGCAATAAAAGAACCATGCAGCGTATTTACGATGCTGACTATGATTTTACCAAACCCCCCATTAATTCTATTCTAACTGCCATTCCGGGAGACAATAAGGTATATTTGATTTGGACGGATGATGCCGAAAACTCCCGTGATCCAATTTACGGTGCCGACTTTGGATTGTATAAGATCTACCGCTCATCAGATCCCCATTTCAATGATATTAAAACAATTACGGATGCTTTTGGCAATCCAATTTTATGGGAACCCATTGTGCAATTTGATTACAAAGATGGATTGGTTGGCGCGCACCCCATTGCATTGCAAGACTTAGGCGTTAGTTATGATATGGGCAGCGATACTGGATTACGGCATTCTTATGTGGATACGGATGTTGTGAATGGAAGGACCTACTATTATGCTGTTGTTGCAGTGGACAAGGGGTATGATATTGATTTTTTTGAACGTGGTTTAACCGATAAAATGGATTTATCTCCTATCTCACCTACGGAGTCTAGTAAAATAATAGAAGTAGATATGTTAGGCAACATAGCGTTTATGGATCCTAATGTAGCTGTTGTGACGCCAACGGGACCGGCTGGAGGTGTTGCTATACCTGCAATAATAATTGATCTAACCCACTTGACTGGACCTGCCACCGGCGCTATTAAGATAGAATTAACTTTACCTGATTCGGTAAAAAACGAAGATTATCGAATCACGTTTACTGACACAACTGTAGAGCATATCACAACCGGTTTAACATTAACTCGAATTAGTACAAGTGATACGGTTTTATCCACAAATGCAAATTTTGATGATTCAGAATTTGAAATGACAGTCATCGATGGGTTTAAAATTTTATTAGATAATAACGATGAACCGGAGATCAATACTGTTAAATGGCAAGGGAATAGCAACTTGCAAATTGATATAAGTAAAACATCCGTCGGTATTCCCATCGATTTTGAAATAGAATTCTTTGATGAATATGTTGATACATCATTTTCGCCGGTACCCAGTTTTCGTGTACCGGTCAAGTTTAAAATCTGGAACATCACCGATAGCCTGCAGATGGAATTTAAGTTTAATGATTGGGAGAGTTCAGATATTGAACCGGATAGTACTATTAGTTACGGAGATATTTTAACCCTGATTGCTGCAAGAACTGGTAATAATATTACTTCAGGCTGGAAACTGGAATTTGACGTTCCAAGTGGTGAACAGCCTGTCTCACCACAGCCGGGTGAAAAACTATTTGTTACAACGTTAAAGCCATTCAGTTCAAGCGATATTTACGAATTTTCAATGCAAGGTTGGAAATCAGCAATAAATTTACATTCAGCGCTGGATGATATTTATGTGGTGCCGGACCCGTACGTTGCAGTAAATGTACTGGAACCCAAACAACCCGCTGCTTTGACAGGTCGAGGCGAACGGCGCGTCGAATTTGTGAATTTACCACAGCGTTGTACCATTCGAATTTTCACCGTCAGTGGGAAATTAGTAAAAACGATCAAGCATGATGTAGATTTTAAGAAGGGACGGGAACCATGGGATTTACTGACAAAAGATGGTATTGAGGTGGCGTATGGCATCTACTTTTATCATGTAGATGCCGGTAAAAATGGAGAAAAGATTGGTCGCTTTGCAGTTATTAAATAATAACCTGATGAATATTTATATTTCAAAGAATAATAGTTAAAAAGGAACGTGAATTGATTTTTTCAGAGGAAATTTGTTTCTTACAATCCAATACGTGCCGGCCCATGAATTGCGTTAAATTTGGTCGAACAAGACGTTTATTCGTGAATCGACAAGTCCTGGTTATGACGTTATTCTTTTGTCTAATATTCAACGCTAATATTCATAGCCAAAGTATTTCAAATGTTGGAACCAGTGCTGCATCTTTTTTGGAGATGGGCGTGGGCGCTCGAGCGGCAGGTTTAGGGGAAGCAGTTGTATCACTGGCTCAGGGTGCAACGGCGATGTATTGGAATTCAGCTGGGATAGGACGAGTAACAGGTTTGGAGGTGAATTTCACCTATGTCGATTGGTTCATTGATACCCGTTACATTTTTGCCGGTATTGTTGCTCCTATACCAGGCCGAGGAGCCATTGGGTTAAATGTGATTAGTTTCGGGATGGATGAGCAACCGGTAAGACTCGTGGGGCAAGAACAGGGAACCGGTGAATTTTACGGTGCACAGGACATTGCCATAGGAGTGACGTTAGCCATCAACTTGACAAATCGTTTCACCTTTGGCTTCAATGGTAAATACATTCGCCAGCAGATCTGGCATACTTCGGCGGATGGTTTTGCACTGGATTTAGGCGCCTTATATATCACCCAATGGGATGGACTGCGCATGGGTGTCAGCATATCAAATTTTGGTAGTTCATTAAAACTGAGCGGTCGTGACTTGATAAATGTTCTGGATCCGGACGGCGCTAATTACGGCGTTGACAACATTAATGTGAATTACCAAACCGATGCTTTCGACCTTCCACTAATAGCGCGTTTGGGTTTGTCTTATACCCGTTCATTTTTTAATGATAATACCCAGATTACCATCGCGACTGATTTTCTCCATCCAAGCAATGACAACGAGAGAGTAAACATGGGACTGGAAATAGTATTACTGAAAATGATTAGTATTAGAGCGGGGTATAAATCACTCTTTTTAAGAGATCAAGTTTCTGGGATCAGTTTAGGTGCAGGCCTGGTGACGCGTAAAATAGGTGGGGGCAAATTGACACTTGACTATGCCTACGTGGACTGGGGAATGCTTAACGCAGTTCACAACTTAAGTCTCGGTCTGATGTTTTGATCTGCTAAATAAGTTCCAAAATGACCAAAGTAGATCTCATTGGACATGGATGAAGAATAGGAATTCTGTTGCCAAAATTACAAATAGAGTGCTTTTCAAAACCTATTGCACAAATTAAAATGTCTAAAATTCGTCTGCTTTTAGTTAGAAAACTTGTTCATAGCCACGCAATGGACTGTTTTTCCTGTCTTATCCAGAAAAATTTTACATCTTTTTCCTTCACACATCAGGTTTTGAAAAGCCTTCTGATAGTTATTGTTTTTTTTATTTTTTGCATTGGTTGCGACAAAAAAGAAATTGCCCCTGAATCTGGTATTGTTGCTCGTGTTGGAAACCATGATATAACAGCCCGAGAATTTCAGCTTAATTATGAATTTGGATTTGCTCATCTAAAAGAGAGCCCGGACAAAAAGGCCTCTTATTTAAAATATATGATAAATGAAACATTATTATCCATCGAGGGGTATCGGTTAGGTCTGGACAAAACAGACCTTGTTCAAAACCTCGAGCAGTCACTATTGGAAGAATTGTTGGTGGAAGAGCTCGTTAAAAAAGAAGTTGAAGTAACAGTACAAATTTCCCCTGAAGAAGTAAAACAAGCTGTAATGAAATCAAAAATTCGATGGAAACTGAGATACTGGGCCGAACCGAACCTGGATATTGCGGAAAATGTTTACCAATTGATGCAGGAGCAGGGTTACACAAATGTAGTACAAAAAATCATCACCAATAATCCTGAAATACCCTATCAGCTAAAAGATTTTGAGACAGACTACTTGACTTGGATGGATGTTCCCGCCGAACTGCTGGAGGCCATTAAAAATTTGCAAATCGGAGAAATATCAAAACCTGTTGAATTAAATAAAGCATATTATTTATTCCAGATTACAGATATTCGGAGAGGCGGTATATCAGATTTCGACTATCAAAACACATATAAACGATATGAACAAATTCTTTTTTATAGCCAACTGCAAGAAAAGACAATAAGCTATACTGCGGCGTTTATGACACAAAAGAATATTGTTACAAAAGGAAAAGAATTTCAAATATTATGGAATGCATTATCAGAATGGAAACAACAAAACAATAACTCAGTTACCTTCTCCAGCGCAATTGATAATGCAGGTAAAACAGAACCTGCATTATGGGAACTGAAGAGGAAAATGGAAAATTCGTTGATTAATTTTGAAGGTGGTCAGTTCTCGCTAAAAGAAATCATCAACCGGTTTGACCCAGCTTCCATTACAGCTGAATATTCAGCGAAACAGCAGCTACGCAAGCAACTACAGCGCCAAATTGCCCTCATTGTTCGAAACTACTTATTTGCTAAAGAAGCTATTGCACAAGGATTACATAAATCATTTGCTGTTGAAAATCAATTACAAGCATGGCGTAATAAATGGGTTTATGAGGAAAGCCGACGTTACTATACGAAAAGTATTACTATTGATGACTTGGGTGTGCAGGAATATTTCAGGAATAACAAGTCTCGGTATAAAACTGGCAATGGCATGGAGCCTGTATTTACCAATATTGCTAACCAGGCAAAACAACACGCTTATTTTGAACAAGCACATTTGCTTCTGAAAAAAAAGATTCAAATGCTCGAGAAGGTGAATACAGTTAAAATTTATCAAGCGGTACTGGATACCGTTGTCGTGACAGATTTCAAGAAATCACGCTGGGCAAGTCTGTTTGTGTTTAAGGGCAATACCGACAGAATGGCTGTTCCTATTGTTGACTCTGCATGGGGCTTTTAAGGCTATTTAACCCGCTTATCAAAATTAAGGAGAAAATGAATTGACAACCTCGAACATCGATTATCAAAAAAATCCAACATTTGAGTTATGGAGATATAAAATTTTTGGTATTACTTGGCTTGCCTATGCAGGATTTTATTTAACAAGAGCATCATTTGCTGTTGCAAAAATTGGAATTTCAGATGATCCGAATATTACCATGAGTAGTGAACAAATGGGGATAATTGACGGCATCTATCTTATTGGGTACGCAATTGGGCAGTTTGTATGGGGGTATCTTGGTGATAAGGTGGGAACCCGTAAAATAGTTCTTGGAGGACTTACTGCATCGATTATTGCCGGTTTTGCTATGGGTGTCTCATCCATTATGCTGGCGTTTGGTGTCTTTGCTTTGATGCAAGGTTTAAGTCAATCAACTGGCTGGGCACCCCTGGCTAAAAATGTCTCCAACTGGTTTTCATTACGGGAGCGCGGTGTCGTGATGGGTTGGTGGGCAACTAATTACACTATTGGAGGACTAATTGGTGCTCCACTCGCAGGCTTAGCTGCCTCCTATTTTTTAGATTGGAGATTCGCCTTTTATATGCCAGCAATTGTATTGCTGGGTGTCCTGGCTCTTTTTTATTTCATTCAAAAAAACAAACCTGAGGATGTTGGTTTGCCCACAATTGAAGAATATCATCAAGAATCAGTCACAATAGTTCAAGATGATGAGCCTGCCGAAGGATCCTGGCAGATGACCCTGAACATAATTAAAGATCCCATGGTTATTCTTTTAGGAGCTATGTACTTTTTTTTAAAACCCACACGCTATGCCATACTATTTTGGGGACCATTATTTGTCAGTGAAACTTTAGGAACTGGGATGGCAGAATCCGCATTTATTAATGGCGCATTTTTTCTGGCGGGTCCATTTTCCGTTTTAGCGGGTGGTTACGCGTCAGATAAACTTTTTCAATCTCGAAGAATGCCCTATAGTGCTATTTCTATGCTATTGTTGGCAATACTCTTATACTTTTTCAATAGCCTTGTCTCTGGAGGTAGTAGCCTAGTTTCAGCAGGAGTTCTTTTTCTGATTGGCTTTTTGATTTATGGTCCAGATTCTCTAGTTAGCGCGACTGCAGCAGTCGATTTTGGTACTCGTAAAGGTGCGTCAACGTCATCAGGTTTAATAAATGGAATGGGGTCCATTGGTGCAATTGTTGGTGGTACCATTCCCGGATTTTTTAAGGATTCTTGGGGTTGGGATGGTGTTTTTACATTAATGGCAGGATCGGTATTGATTGCAGGTCTCCTTATGATTACAAAATGGAATGCACTCCCACCAAATAACCACGGCGTAAAGACTCATAATCAATAAGGAATTGTTACTCTAAAAATGAAGACACAGGGGAAACTCCTATATAATTGGCCAGAGGATGGTTTTGATGAATCATTAAAATTCAATGATTCATCTCAATTGGGAAATGCACCATATGATGTGGCTATTATTGGTGCAGGTATAGTTGGATGCGCATTAGCATATAAATTATCTATGTATAAGTTGAAAATACTCTTACTTGACAAAAATTATGATGTTGGAGAAGCAACCAGTAAAGGAAGTAGTGCCATAATTCATACAGGCTTCGATTCACCAGTTGATTCAATTGAATCAACACTTGTTACCAAAGCATCCAGAGAATGGCCAGAATTAGCAAAAAAATTAAAAATACCTTTTGAAGAATGCGGTGCATTGTTAATAGCTATCAATGATGAACAGAAAAAACAATTAAAAAATATTTATGATAAAGCTATAAAAAATGGTGTTACCGATATTCAATTATTGGACCCAAAACAATTACGAGAAATTGAACCAAAAATTACTGATGAAGCTTTAGGTGGCATCCTAATACCAAGGGAATCGATTGTTGACCCATTCTCAGCTTCGATTGCTTATTCCGAAATTGCTTTATCCAATGGTGTTGATATAATATTTGGTACAGAAATAATTGGCATTGAAAATGCAAACGAAAATGTAAAAAAACTCGTTACCAGATCTGGTATCAAGATTAATACTAATATTATTGTAAATGTAGCAGGGCTAGGTAGTGAAAAATTGGCAAAACTTTACAATGGGGAATCATTTGATACAAATCCTAGGCGTGGTCAATTTCTGGTATTTGATAAATATAGCCGAATGAACATAAACCACATTTTACTCCCAGTTCCTACCAATGAAACAAAAGGTGTCCTGGTTATTCCTACGATTTTCGGTAACCTAATGGCAGGTCCGACGGCAGAAGATTTTTCGCATGGTGATAATTCAATAACCGGCACGACCATTGAAAAACTTCAGTCATTATTAGATGGGGCATCAAAATTATATCCAGAATTAAAAAAACAACCTGTAATTAGTAATTTTGCCGGAGTGCGTTGTAATTGTAGTCAGGGAAGCTATTGGATTCGTTGCAATGATGGACACCCTGGTATATTGACGGTTTCCGGAATCCGTTCCACGGGTATTACATCTTCACCAACTTTAGCTGATCACTTGGTAAAAGAATTAAGCGACAAATGTGGATTACATCTTGAAAAGGATATCACTGCTATTGATAGTAGACCGGAAAGTAGTTGGCCCGGATGGTGGAAACCACCCTATTCAAATGGTAAAATAGCTGAAAAAGATTCAGACTATGGGAGAGTTGTATGCTTTTGCGAACAAATTTCACGTGGCGAAATTATTGATCATTTGGATTCGCCCCTAAAACCAGTAAGTCTTGATTCAATTAAACGTAGAACTCGAGCACAAATGGGACGATGCCAAGGTTTTGATTGTCAAATAAATGTTGCTGAAATTATTTCCAAACACTGTGACATCCCTTTGGAAAAGATTACTAAACGTGGACCGGGAAGTGAAATAATTTCAAATACTCAAATGATGAAAAATAAAGAGATAGATGAAATCAACAAATCATTTTAGAGTTGTCATCATTGGCGCTGGACCTGCCGGCATAGGAGCGGCAATTGCATTATCTAAAAAAGGAATCACATCCGTAGCTTTGATTGAACGAAGTGATAATATTGGAGGTGTGCCTTCTTTATACAAAAAAAAGAAGGGTGGAGTACGCACCTTCATTAGATGGTCACGTGGTGGTATTCCAGTTTTTGGGGAAGAATATGCCAATTCTCTTAAAAACAAGTTAGCCAAAACGGATGTGGAAGTGTGGCTGAATAGTCAAGTTCTAAAGATAGAAGCTGGCAAAAAAGAGATCACTTTGATGAATCCTGATAAAGGAGAAATAAGTTTTACGGCTGATGCAGTTATCATGGCTTGCGGATCACGAGAAAAAACATTATCAGAACGCGGATGGGTGACAGGCGCAAGACCCATACGAGTTTTTTTCACCAAACAATTACTACAACTCATAGATGGCAACGGTTTATTACCTATGCGCAATCCTGTCATCATTGGATCAGACTTAATTGGTTACGCTGCTGCTGCAAAATTAAAAGTTGCCGGCGCAGAAGATGCAATAATTATGGATAAGAAACGTCGTCCAGAATGTTCATATTTTGAACGGCTCTATTTCCGGATTTGGAGCAAACCCAGGTTCATAGATTTGAATGTAAAATCGGTAGAAGTAATGGGATCCAAAACAGCTACGGGCATAAGATTATCCAAAGATGGCGATATTTTACCCTGCGATGGTATTGTGGTTTGTGGCGAACTTATTCCCAATAGCGAATTGGCTCTATTGGGGAAATTAAAAATTGAATTACCTTCCAGAAAACCTGTAATCGGGCGGGATTACCAAATGTCTGAATCAGGGTGGTTTTCAGCGGGTAACATGCTCGGTGGCTTTCGTGGTGCTGAATGGTGCTATTTTAATGGTCGACGTGTTGCTCGATCGGTGATGAATTATCTTTCTAAATCCATATAATTGACTGTATAGAATGGAAAGGAATTTTTATCATATAATAGTAGTTATGCTCCTTACACATTCAATACAAGACAAAGTATCTGCAAGTGCAAGGAATGATCTATCACGGCTTCCAATCGTTGGACTCATCCAAGATAATCAGGTTCCAATAAAGGTTAAAGGCACGTCACCCGGGAACATTCAAATTGAGTATTTTGAAGGAAATGATTCAGTTTCAATTTTTAGCGATTGGGAATATTTATCTTATAGCGATGACCTAACAAAAAGTCTAATCCTGAATGATATTAATTATAATTCTGATTATACATACCGAGTTATTTTTTCTGGTGGCAACAATTCTGACTGGTCGTCATTTTCAACATTCCCGGAACAATCAGAACCCGGAGAGTTTAGTTTTGTTTTTTCAGCCTGTTTCAGGGAAAATCATTTACCCCACAATGTTTTTAATTATATTCCAAATATATCTCCTACGTTTGTCGCTTTGCTCGGAGATCAAATTTATGCGGATTATGACGGCAATATTAATACAGGTCCATCCTATTCTGTGGTACCCGCGTTAAGGAATAAATATGGACGGAATTTCGATGAACATTTTCAATCAATGAGCAGCACTATTCCCATAATAGCAACTTGGGATGATCACGATTACGGTCAGGATAACGCTGATAGCACTTATATTTATAAAGAAGAAACGAAGAAAGTTTTTAAAGAAACTTACCCTATCTACCCATATCAAGTAGAAGATGAAGGTATATATTATCAGTTTAAGATAGCGGATGTTGATGTATTTGTTCTTGACACACGTTGGTATAGGTCGCCTATGGATGAAAATGATGATGACAATAAAACAATGCTTGGTGCAGAACAACTCTCCTGGTTATTGAATGGATTGGTTCTATCAACAGCACCGTTTAAATTAATAATATCAAGTGTTTCAATGAATGATTATGGTGGTGATACATCTTCTGGCCAAGATGGATATGATAGTTGGATGGGATATACATTTGAGCGAAATACTATTCTCTCCTTTATTGAAGATAATCAGATTTATGGTGTTTTGGTTTTTTCCGGCGATCAACATTTCCCCAGCAGTCATATTCTAAATTGGGACGCTCCATTGAATTCTATTTCACAAACAGATTCATCCATTGTGTATTCCTTATCAGATTTAGGCTCGGCTGTGTTTGATTTTTCATCTTCACCTTTTCATTACAATAGAGCAACGGGGCATGCACTCAATCAAGAAAATCAGAATAATCCTTTTTACTCTTTTGAAATTTTCAGAGATGAATTAGGATACCCTTCTGTATATGGTTTGGCCGAAGTTAATACTGAAAACGACATTAAAAGCGTGACCGTTACATTTTATGAATTTGATTCGTACAATACATTACCTTATAGACTATACGGGATAACGGTACAACGGGATAATACGACAGTCACAATTTCCCAATCTATGCAAACTCCTAATTATTTTTCAGTGGAACAAAACTTTCCAAATCCATTTAATGGGGTGACGAATATTTTATATTCAATTCATGAGAATTGTAATATAAAATTAACTATTTATGATATTCTTGGTTCAGAAGTAATTACTCTTTCGAAAGGATTCCATAAAGCTGGAAAGTATAGTGTTATCTGGGAAGGGAATAATTTTCACGGAACACCCATGCCGAGTGGGATATACTATTATAGCTTAAATACAGTTTCCGAAAAAACAGTAGATCAATCGGTTAGTTTAACAAAAAAAATGATTTACCTAAAATGACCAAATTTAATTTTGGACATTCAACAATCTTAATTTGAAAGGAATAATTATGATTAATAGATTACTTAAAGCATTTATTGTCATCATGCTTATAAGTTTAATGGGGTGCGATAAGGCCAAACCCAATAGATTGTTTCGATCTCCAGTTGTGGGTCTCATTCAAAATAATCAGGTTCCAATTTTGATAAAAGCAACGAACGTTGGCAATGTGCGCATCGGGTATCAAAAAGCTGATAAATTATTAATTACTTTGACCGATTGGAACAAACTGACCGATTCAAACGAGTTTACAACCAACTTAATTCTTCGTAACCTTCAGCCCAATTCAGACTATCGGTATCGAGTTGAATTCGAGAATGGAAATTATTCCGAATGGTTTATGTTTAAGACCTTCCCGGCAGCTGAAAAGTCCGGAAAATTCAGTTTTGTTTTTTCTGCCTGCATGCGGGAAAAGTACCTGGGCTTCAATATCTTTGAAAAGATCGAACAACTTTCACCGACTTTTGTCGCGCTTCTAGGCGATCAAATGTATGGTGATTATGATGGCAATCTCAATATGCTGGAACAATATCTTGCAGATGACAGCCTTCGCAAAAAGATGATTGAGGAAGGCGAAACCATTCTCTCTGATAAAACAGTGTTGCAGGCATTCCGAAACAAATACAGTCGCGTCTTTGATGAGAACTTTCAGAAAATGGCCAGTCGTATTCCACTGATGGCTATTTGGGATGACCACGACTATGGCCAGGATAACTCTGATGGTACTTACCCTTACAAAGAAGAGGCCAAAAGAGTTTTTAAAGAGAGTTATCCAGTCTATCCCTTTGAGGTGGAAAATGGCGGGATTTATTATAAGTTTTCTATCGCAGATGTAGATGTCTTTGTGTTAGACGCACGATGGTACCGTTCTCCCATGCAAAATGAAGATACTGTAGAGAAGAAGATGCTGGGTTATGAACAACTTGATTGGTTGCTTAACGGGCTTAAAGAATCGACCTCGACGTTCAAAATTGTCTTTTCAAGTACTTCCCTGAACGATTATGGTGGTGACACATCGTCCGGTAGGACAGGATACGATAGTTGGATGGACTACAAATTTGAGCGAGAAAAGATTTTGTCCTTTATTAAAGACAATCATATTCAGGGTGTTCTTGTGTTTTCCGGCGATCAACATTATCCCAGCGCGCACATTCTAAATTGGGATCCTCCATTGAAACATATTTCGCAACTTGAAAAATCAATTGAATATTCGCTCAAAGATTTAGGGACTTCCGTTTTTGATTTTTCTGCGTCTCCTCTAAACTATAAAAGGGCAACAGGGCATCCACTCATTCCAGAGAACCAGGATAATCATCTCTACTCTTATGAAATATTCCGCGCTGATTGGGGAATGCCAAAAAATACGATCGAGAAAGTACCACCGGTGAACGTTTCCGTTGATGGTCTTGCAGAAATACCACCAGTGATTGGTTCAGTTTATGGTTTTGCAGAAGTCAATACAATAAGCTCTCCTCAAACACTATCTGTAAAATTCTTTGAATTGGACGATGAAACATCAGATATGATTGAACTTTATCAAATCAAAATATTATATTGAATCAATTGTATTAAAAAATAAAATAGGGGTTGAAGAGTGTAAGTATGAGAAAAGTTCATTTACATTTTTTTTTCTATTCGTTTGCGTTATCACAAACTTTCAATGTAAATCCTTACGTGCAAAATGTGACACCCAATTCTATTCATATTATGTGGGAAACATTAAATGGAGAAGAAAGCATTGTTCACTGGGGCGAGACAGAATCACTGGGAATGACTACAAACGGTGTCGCAATTTCCAATACAGGTAATTATAAAATTCATGATGTTTATCTTACTGGTTTAAATCCAAACACCAGATATTATTACAAATCAGTTACGGGAACTCTGGAATCTGAAATATATGACTTCATTACCCTCACTGATGTTGAGATTGAATCGCCTATTCGATTGGTTGCCATGAGTGATCCACAGAAGGATAATACAAATTTTTATAAATTTGAAGAAATCATAAATGATGGAATCCTTTCGTATCTTGGAATTAACGATAGTACTCATCTTTCAGAAGAATTAGACCTGGTACTTATTGCAGGCGACCTCGTTGATGATGGGTTAGTACACAGCCAATGGGCAGGCCACTTTTTTGAACCGTCTAATCCACTTTTCTCCCATGTACCACTTTATCCGGTATTGGGGAATCATGAAAATAACACACCTTATTATTTCCGGTATTTCAATCTTCCCGCTAATGGGTCGCCCGGATATTTGGAACATTGGTGGTGGGCAGATTTTTCGAATGTTCGTGTCATTGGATTGGACTCGAACTGGGATTACCAATTAAACGTCCAGTTAGATTGGCTTGAAGATGTGTTGGAAGAAGCCTGCATTGATCCAAACATTGATTTTGTTTTTGCACAACTCCATCATCCCCATAAATCTGAATTATGGGTCCCCGGGGAAACAGATTTCACCGGAGATGTTATAGAAAGACTGGAACAGTTCACCAGCGATTGTGGAAAACCCAGTATCCATTTTTTTGGGCATACCCACGGATATTCACGGGGCCAATCCAAAGATCATCAACATGTCATGATCAATGTGGCAACGGCTGGAGGCAATATCGATTACTGGGGGGAGTATGCTCAGGCGGATTACGATGAATTTTCAGTGTCTCAGGATGAATGGGGATTTGTGGTTGTGGATATTGCCGCCGGAGATAATCCGCAATTCACTGTAAAACGGATTAGCCGGGGGAATGAGAATCTTTTTAGGGATAATGAATTACGAGATGAATTCACCATTCGAACCTTTAATGATCCTCCTTCAACACCGAATCCCATCTATCCACTTGGCAATGGTGTCAATCCGGATACCCTTTGGCTTTGGGGTAGCTGGTATGCCGATTCTGACCAAGATGAACACGGCTATTCCCATTGGCAGATTTCGAACGACTGTGATAATTTCACAAATCCTGTGAGGGACATTTATGAATCCCATGAGAATTGGTTTTATTACCAAAATACACAGGAAGGAAATGATCTGACAAAGGAAATGATAATAGGGCTGAATGGATATACTGAATATTGCTGGCGGGTACGATACCGGGACCGCGGTCTGATGTGGAGCGAATGGTCTGAACATCAGTCATTTACCACCGGGGGATCCATGTACTCTGATAATATTGTGGTAAATCCAGGAGGAGAATCAGGGATTTCAGGTTGGATTGTTCAAGAAGGAATTTTTGAATCTTTGGAAGCTCATCAATGCAGTGGAGTAACACCCCACTCAGAGCAATATTATTTTTGTGTAGGAGGATTATGTAATGAGAGTCCATACGCGGAAGTGTATCAGATGATTGATGTTTCAGAATTCTCCGATTGTATTGATGATTCCGCTGCCACCACTGTTTTTGGTGGATATTTATCTAACTGGAGTGGTAGTGATCAGCCGGAAATGCATATTTCCTTTTTAAATGAGGATAATGACGTTTTAGGCATAAGTGAACCCCTTACGACATTAAATAGTATTTGGACAGAATTTAATACTTCAATTCTCATTCCACCGGGAACACGGGAAATAAAATACACCCTTACCGGAACACGACACGCAGGTACGGATAATGACAGCTATTTTGATGATCTATTTTTAAAGGTTCTGAAGGATGAATCCTGCTTAACGGTTGGTACTGACTTGACTGAAGATATCTCACTGCCAAAGAAATTTGTTTTACACCAGAATTTCCCCAATCCCTTTAACCCTACCACTACGCTACACTATGATTTACCCGAAGATGCTTTGGTTAACATAACCATCTATGATATACTTGGCAGAGAAGTAAGAACACTGGTAAATCAAACCCAAGATGCAGGCTACAGATCAGTGATCTGGGATGCTACCAATGACTACAGCATGCCAGTCAGTGCTGGGATTTACCTTTATCAGATACAGGCCCGCCAGATAAACAGCGGGCAAGAGGGTGAGTTTGTGCAGACCAATAAAATGGTGCTATTTTGATAGCTTGTGGACTAGTAAGATAGTTTGGGAATATGACAAAAATGTATTCCATAAAGGAGAAAATATTTGATAGAACTCGCCATATTCGATATGGATCACACTGTACTAGGTATTGATTGTGACCATTCGTGGAAATATTTTTTAGCTGACGAAGGCTTTGCCCCCCCTGCCCATCGTGATGAAGCAGATCGATTCCTGGATCTCTATAAGAAGGGACGCACACCCATAATTGAATTTATAGAATTTCAATTGAGCGAATTTGCAGGTCGATCTATCGCTGAAATTCGAACAATTGCAGATAGACATTTCGAACAACGGGTTAGAAAGCTTATTTATCTACAAGCAAGAAATGTGATTGATAAATTTAATCATGATGAAATCGATACAATTTTGTTAACTGGGACTAATCGAATTATTGCAAATCCAATTGCTAAATCATTAGGTGTAAGTAGACTAATTGCGACAGAACCTGAAATTGAGGATGGTTATTTTACGGGAAGAATTGATGGACCCTTCCTAATGAAAGAGGCAAAGTTTAAGAGTGCGGATGATTTATGCTCAAAGAGGAAAATTGATCTCGATAGAGTCACGTATTTTGCTGATAGTATTACAGATGTTCCACTCCTAGAAAAAGTGGGTTATCCTGTTGTAATTAATCCTAGGAAGGATATGCTCTCGATAGCTAAAGCGAATCGGTGGCAGATAAGATACTGGCATAATATTGGCAATAAAGAATCAATGTAAGCCATCACCATTGAAATTGACTGTGAAGTATATTAGTCGTTGAACTAATTTTTGGAGTAATAATGAAGAGAGTATCAACTATACTTAATTTACCTATTGTCTGCATTGTGCAATTCTCGTGTACTGTCCCTTCCAAAATCAGGAATTCAAACAAGGCTTGATCATTGTGAAGAGGAACACCCCATTCCTCGTCGTGGTATTGTTGATAAAGGGGGCTAGTGTCTCCCCATTCGCAGCGTATCATAAACTTTGGTTTGAATCGTTTGGATATGTCAAATCCCAGGATGAACGAATCGCATCCATGGTTTCCATGATCTGTAGAGATTCTTCCAATGGCATACGGGGACTTTCTAACAAACTCTCTCGTAAACAACGATGAACTTCTTTTACCTGGTAATATAAACCGTTTCCGATGATGGGTTTTTCAAACTCAATCTCTGATTGTCCCTTAATATGTAAGGATGCTTTATGGGGAACTGCAAAAAGATCCGGTAGTTTAATATAACCTTTGGTGCCATAAATATAAGCTTCATTAACGGTGTCTGTTCGCAATGCAAAGGTCAAAACAGCCATTGCACCTTGTTCATATTCTAGCAATGAGGCACCTTGCTCATCAGACCCATAGTCTCCGACAAACCCAAATCCGGAAATGTGTTGAGGTGCTTGTCCAAAAATCATTGATGAAAACCCAATAACATAAATTCCAAGATCCAATAAACTTCCGCCACCTAATTCACGCTTCATAACACGGCTTTCTGGCGTGAATTCTCCCCGAACACATCGATTAGCCTGTACAAGTCGAACCTCTCCAATTTGCCCCGTATTGACCCAATCCAGGACTTGATGGATCACAGGGAAATGTCGAGTAATTAATGCCTCCATGAGAAAAACATTATTCTGACGAGCCACCTGTATCATAGTCCTCGCCTCGCCCGCATGGATAGAAAATGCCTTTTCACACAGGACTGCTTTTCCAGCTTCCATACATAAAATACTGTTTTCCGCATGAAATACATGAGGTGTTGCAATATAAATAACGTCTACATCAGGATCATTTGCCAAGGCTTCGTAAGAAGAATAACAATGAGGTATATTATATTTTTGTCCGAAGGTATCTGCCGTTTCCTGATTTCTGGAACCCACAGCAATCACCTCCGCATCAGGAACATGCTTAATATCTTTCACAAAGCTATTTGCGACATTTCCCGTACTTAATATTCCCCAACGTATTTTTTTCATAATCAAAATTTACCATTCTGATAATCTTCAAATGCTTGCAATATTTCGCCCCGTGTATTCATAACAAATGGACCGCCCCGGGCGATGGGCTCATTCAATGGTTCCCCAGCAGCAAGATAAATACCTGCTTTCGATTTGCTGGTTTTGAAATGAATATCCCCGGTTTTTTCATAGACGGCCAATTGGCCTTTAGAGTGCGTTAGTGCATCGCCCTCATAAACAAAACTGAAAACATTCCAACCGTCCGTTACGGGGATAGATATTTCGCTCTCCCTATTTAATCTTATATCCAAGATTAAAACAAGTGTATGAGAAAGCCCCGGTCCCAGCGTACCTCGAAAATTTCCTGAAATGATTTTCACAGTTCCAGACTGTTCTTCAATAATAGGAATTTCTTCAACATGGATATCCTGATAGGCTGGTTCAATCATTTTTTTCTCTTTTGGCAAATTAAGCCAAAGTTGGAACCCCCGCACAAGCCCATCGGTTTGGATGGGCATTTCGCTATGGACGACCCCACGACCGGCCGTCATCCATTGTACGGAACCATCGCCCAGCAAACCCTCGTTCCCCACAGAATCCTTGTGTTGCCACTTCCCATTTAACATATACGTTATTGTTTCAAATCCGCGGTGGGGATGGGGAGGGAAACCGGCGATATAATCATCTGGATTGTCGCTCCCGAATTCATCCAACAAAAGGAAGGGGTCCAACATGTTTAATTCAGGGCCGCCAATAAAACGAGTGAGATTTACTCCGGCACCATCTGTTGTTTTCAGACCATCTATAATCTGCTTGATTTGACGTATATCCATTCGTGGAGCCGTTAGTGATTATAAAGTTGTTTTACCCAATTTGCGTCTTCTTCTGATAAACACTCACCAAGCGTTGTTGCAATATTGACCTGATCAACATTTCGTTGTCCTAACAATACACAACTATTTGATGAGTCTGAAATGAGGGTATCAACGATACCTCTCAAAACTGGATTGGGATGATTTGAAAAGCGCTCCTGAAGAAAATGGGCGTTTTCTTTTATTTTATCAATAATACCCTGATTTTTAAACGCTTTTACATTATTTCTAAAATCTCCTTTATCAAAGGTAGCAGGTTCTAAATATTTACCTGTTAGTAATCCGTGCATTAAAGGTGAGAAAAAACAGACACCAATATTATTTTTCTCTACATATTTCTGTAAACCGCTTGATGCGTAGGTATCATCCCACACATTTCTATAAGGTTGCACCACGTCCGGATCAACTTGATTAATATAACGCATAATTTTGGAAAGATTCCAATCAGACAATCCTATAAAACGTGTTTTTCCTTCTTCTTGAAAACGCTTAATAACGTCCAAAGCATCGTCAAAATATTCACCTTGTTTACCAAACCCGCAATGGTGAAGATACATAAGGTCAACACATTCCGTTTTTAAATTCACCAACGAATTCTCCATTTGAATTCTCATGTGTTGAGGATTATACCAATAGTCAAACGAACCTTGGTTCCATCCAATTTTTGTGGCTAGAAAAATATCGTTTCGAGGAATAATTTTCCACATGGATCCAATGATTTGTTCTGAACGACCATCACCATACACATCTGCTGTATCCCAGTGGTTAATCCCCTTATTCCAACATTTTATAAGTGCGGATTTTGAATCATCATCGCGTTGTCCGGCCCAGCCTACGGGAATTTTCCCAGATGTATTTCCACCGCCATAAGACCACGTTCCTAAACTAATAGCCGATACAACAGCTTTGGTTCTACCTAGTGTAATTTGTTTCATTTATCCCCTTTGATTTAAAGGTAAAATTAGCCTGAACAAGCGTAAACTTGGTTTGGAAATATTATGTTAAAAACAATAGATATCGGCCACCAAAACCATCACTTGGATAAAGCACTGTCTATTTTAGAAACAAACGTCAGCACTGCTCTCCATGAAGGAAAAATTAGAGCATTGAAAATTATTCACGGACATGGAGAAGGGACGCTTCGCACTGCTGTGCGCACATGGTGCAATGAACAAGAGGGTCGGTTTAAAGCTGTTATTCCTGGAGAAAAATATGATATGTTTCATCAAGAGAGCGTGGATATGCGCTCTGTATGTGGTTTGCCGAAAGACCCTCATTATGGAACTAAAAACCGTTCTGTAACATATATATGGCTTTGGTAGATTGAACCATTGTGATCGCTTGGCGTAAATTAAATGGCTATAAACCACATTATGACTGAAGATTATACCAAATACGATTATTTATTTAGAAACATTATTCCAAACGCTATTGGCGGAATTCGTATTTATGGAAAAAATGATCCATATCAAAAACCTCAAAAATACAGCGAAGTAACCAATCTGGAAAATAAAATATGGGAAGATCTTTTTGTAAAACTTGAATTGTTGCTTAATCAATATGCATCCCGAGAGTATTTAATTGGATTACGCACACTACCAATACCGAACGATCGCTTCCCCGAGTTTAAAACTGTTTCGCCATTGATTGAAAACTCCACAGGTTGGGTATTGGTTCCTGTGGCGGGTTTTTTGGAGGAAGAATTATTTTTTGAAATGAATTCAAAGCGTATGTTTCCGGTAACAGATATTATCCGCCAATCACCCCGATTTAAAAAAAAGTATGAAGGAATAAATATTCAAAACGATGAAGGCTATACACCTGAACCAGATATTTTTCATGATGTTCAAGGCCACACTCCTTTTTTAATGAATATTAATTATGCGAATTTTTTATGTGATATGGGAAAGTTGGGTCTTGAAATAATAAAAGATGAAAAAGGATTGGGGCAGGAGCTGATTGATCATAATTTGAAACGTCTCCAAAACTTTGCATGGTGGACATATGAGTTTGGATTAGTCAAAAATAATGGTAAAACGGACAAATTCAGACGCAAAGCAAACGATATTGATTATGAAATTTATGGGGCAGGAATTATATCGTCTTACGACGAAACAAAGAATATTGAAGCATGCGCCAAAGGTCTTTCAACCCATTCAAAATTTCTTCCCTTTAATATCGAAGAGGTTGTGATGACCTGTTTTGACTACAGTGAAATACAGGATAGATATTATGTTGTTGACTCTATGTCAGAATTATACAAATCCTTTAATGAAAATAAAGACTTATTTTGGTATTTAGGATAGTTACATGATGGTCCCGAACAAAAAACATCTATTGATGGTGTTAACTCTAATAATAGTTGGCTGTGTTCCTACTGTGACCGAATTGGCAGAGTCTGAACCCGAAACCATTATTGCTAATAAAGAAGAGTTGTTAAAGGGAGAAAATATATCGGACGAAATAATTCAGGCGATTGTAAGCGCCCACAATAATTTGGGAACCAAAGCGTTGGCTGATGGAGATTATTCATCAGCAGAATTACAATTTAACAATGTGCTAAAAATTCAAACTAAAAATAAATCAGCCAAATATGGCCTGGCGATGATATCCGGGCATCGTTTTTTCAAGAAAGGAAGTAATTCAGCACTGTGGAAGGCCTTGGAACAGTATGGTAAAGCTGCATATTATAACCCCGAAAAGAATGAACCTTATTATTGGATGGGTCGAACCTATGAAAAAAAAGATTCAAAAGATTTTGAACTTATTATTGAGTCATATCAAAAATCGTTAGAAGGCAATTTGGATGAAAATCTAACAAAAGACACAGAACAGCGATTAAGCGTAATGTTGAAAAAACAAAAGATATATGAAGATTTTTGGAAATAGAAATATAAACTGAAAGATAAGCAATGAAATTAGATATAGATATAAAACAATTATTAAATGCTGTAGACGTACCGGCGCAATGGGTGGGTCTGCGAGAAGTATACGAAGCACATACACCAAGAATGATACGGGATGGAGTTCCAGTTGCAAACGGCAGAGTATCTACTCATGGAATCATGGTAGAAGTGTTGGTCAATGGTCAGTTTGGTTATTATGGAACACCGGATATGTCGCCGGAAAGCATCGCAAAGGCTGCTAAAAAAGCATATCGACAGGCGGAAATTGCATCTCACAACGCCCATTATCAATTTGACTTAAGCGCCCGCCCAAGCCATCAAGGAAGCTATCAATCTCCTTTTACTAAAAACCGGAATGATCTTTCTGCGGGGAAATTGAATGAGATTTTATTGGAAGCTTACAACCATCTAAAGGTATCTGATAAAATTGTAAGCGCCTCTTCTTTGTGCCAGGTAATTGAGACAACGTTTCGTTTTGTGAGCTCAAATGGGAGTGATATTCATCAGGATTTTCTCATGCTTGAATTTGACTTAAGCGCCACAGCTGCGGAGGGGCCAAATCAACAGACTCGAACCTTTGGCGGAATGCGCGGTACTTGCCGACAAATGGGGATGGAATACTTTGATAAATATGAGATCCTTGCAAATGCAAATCGAATTGGAGAACAAGCTCTAGAACTATTATCTGCTGATGATTGTCCAACGGGAGAAATGGATGTTGTTATTGCACCAGACCAAATGATGATGCAAATCCATGAAAGCATTGGCCATGCGTTGGAAGTTGATCGAATCCTCGGGGATGAACGGAATTATGCCGGTTGGAGCTTTGTGAAATTAGAAGATTTTGGAAAGCTGCAGTACGGGTCAAAACTTATGAATATTACCTTTGACCCAACATTGGAATCAGAATTTGCATCCTATGCCTTTGATGACGGCGGGTTGAAAGCAACGAAGGAATATTTAATAAAAGAGGGTTTATTGGTTCGTGGATTGGGTGGACAAGAAAGCCAGATTCGTTCAGGGCTTAATGGTGTTGCAAATTTCCGAGCCAGCGGTTGGAATAGAGCGCCCATCGACCGTATGGCTAATATAAATCTCGAACCAGGCAACAGTTCATTTGATGAATTAATATCCCAAGTTGAGTACGGTGTTTATATGGAAAGTAATAAATCCTGGTCCATTGATGACTACAGAAACAAATTCCAGTTTGGTTGTGAATATGGCAAATTGATTGAAAATGGTAAAATGACAAAGACAGTCAAAAATCCGAATTATCGTGGCATTTCCAATCCGTTTTGGCGCAGTCTGAAAGGTGTGGGGAATGCGGATACTTTTGGTATTTATGGAACGCCGAATTGTGGAAAGGGTGAGCCAAACCAGGTCATACGTGTTGGACATGCTTCGCCCGCCTGTCTATTTGAAAACATACAAGTCTTTGGAGGTGTTTAATTATGGAACAAATCTTTAATCAATTGAGTGAAAGTCTTTTTTCTGAATTACAAAACGGGGAAAACCTGATTCTTTCTTTTTCAGGAGAAACCAGTCAATTTATTCGGTTTAATAATGCAGCTGTTCGCCAGACTGGTTTAGTCGACGATACAAACTTAGGTTTAAAATTTATCGCCAACAATAGAACTATCCGCGGCGGGTTTACTGTGTCGGGTAATTTTGATATAGATGTTGCTCGCGGTAAGTCAGAGATTGCACGAATGAGATTGGAGGCCCAGGAAATTCCAGAAGATCCATTTGTTGTTTTTCCAGAGAACACTGGTTCCAGCCATGAAATAAAACCAGCCAAAAGTTTGCCGTTCGAACATGCGGTGGATGCAATTTTGCCAGCCATGTCCGGAGTTGATTTCGTTGGTGTTTGGGCCAATGGACGAATGTTCCGCGGCAATGCAAATAGCCTAGGACAAAAACATTGGTTCGAGACAGAATCATTCAGTTTAGATTATTCTCTGGTTACACCGGAACACCAAATGGTGAAGGGTTCATTTACAGGAAACAATTGGAATCAGGAAGACTATGAATCTTATGTAAAACGATCCCGAGAAAAATTAATTCTTATGGAAAGAAAGCCCATAAAAATTAATACGGGTAATTATCGAACCTGGTTTGAATCAGCGGCTGTAGCCGATTTCTTGGGAATGTTTTCATGGAATGGAATCTCTGAAGCATCGTTGCGCCAAGGTTGTAGTGGTTTTGGCCGTATGCGGCATGATGATATTCGTTTGTCTCCAAAGTTTTCTATTGTTGAAGATTTCTCTTCGGGATTTTGCCCTAAATTCAATTCTAATGGAGAAGTGTCTGCAGAGAAACTATCCTTGATTGAAAACGGAGAGTTGAAAAACACATTGGTGAGCTCCAGATCTGCAAAAGAATATGGTGTGGAGTCCAACTATGCCGAATCCGGTGAATATATGCGTTCTCCTAAAATGTCCACTGGAAGCCTGAACCATGAAAATGTAGTTAGTGAAATTGGAGAGGGATTATATCTTTCAAATATTCATTATTTAAACTGGAGTGATAATGCGGGTGGCCGAATAACTGGATTAACAAGATACGCATGCTTTTGGGTAGAAAACGGAGAAATCATTGCTCCCATTGAAACGATGAGGTTTGATGATTCGTTTTACAACTTCTTTGGAGGAAAGCTGATTGAAGTAGAAGATAAATTTAGTGTAAACCCGGAAGTAGAAACATATGGCGGTCGATCCTTAGGCGCAACAACATGTCCTGGTATCCTTGTAGACTCTTTTGCCTTAACGCTTTGATTAAAGCGTTTTAGAATTAAACAGAATCTCTATTGGTAACATTTCATTCAACTATGCATTTATCACACCCCCCACAATCACAATATAGAATTTAGTCCTTATATAATAATATGTAAGTCAGGTTAAAACTAAAACGGATTTCTCCTCGATAAAATACTCTTATATTTCTACTTGACACTTGGTCAGAGTTGTAGGTAAACTCATCTATCCAAGGCAGTAGTTCGTCTTGGTTCTTGCAAAACCGAGGTAAATAAATGAACATAAAAGTGTTGTGTAAATTTGTACTTATTGTAATAAGTATTTTTGTTTATAGCTCCACCCTCAATGCAAAAGATTTCACAATAAAAGGCACTGTGCTGGATGCCGATGGTGAAAAAGTGGGCGGAACAACCGTTTTATTACTTACATCAGATGGGGTAGAATCCGATCGTACCGAAACATCCAAACCCCGCATGGGAAGGGGCGGTGGTTCGTTCAAATTTAAAAAAGTCCTTCCTGGCGACTATGTTTTGGAAGCAGATGCTGGGGAAAAAGGAAAAACCAATACACCAATTACAGTTGCTGATGATAATATAAAAAATGTAGAGTTGGTGTTATCAACAAAAACAAAAGCAAAAAAGGGAATCGTCATTGAAGGTGATGATGGTGATCCAGATAAAGTTGTGAAGATTCCTGAAAATGCCACTGAGGCTGGCAGCGATGCGGATTATGTAACAACAGAATTAAGTTTTGAACTAAAAAAGCTATCTGCAGAAATCAAGCATCTAAATTCTGAGCTAGAAGATCTTAAAGCTCTGAGTAAAATGTGGGTAAACCCACTGGCTATTTATTCAAAAGAAATAATACTTCAAAACGGCAGCACAGTATTTGGTAAGATTATTTATCAAGATGAAGAAACACTAAAAATCGAAACTTTATTGGGTTATCTGATTATTGAACGTAAAAATATAGTCAGGGTTATTGATAATGTGGTAACAGAGGAAACACAAGAATATGTACCAGAACAGATTCGTGATAGTTACTCCCCACCGCCCATGCCCAAACTGGCACAACCCAAATATACATCCGCTGGTCCATTTAGTCGTTCAGCTGGAAAAAGATATTCTGCGAATTGTGTCCTGGTTGGCAATATCAGTGAGCGCAAGGATAATCAGAGTGCAATTATCTTTACAGGAGAGGTTAAAAACATTGGCGGCCGCCGGGCAGATTTTGTGAAAGTTGATTTTGTATTTCGTAAAAACTGGAGCGGTGAGACTAAGACACTCACTACGTTTTTACGCGGAACATACCACACCTTCGACTCCGGCATCACCACAGATGCCACTTTACTCCCGGGGGCGTTTGGAGCGTTTGAATTATTCTTGCCCAATGATTTTGGATCCTTTATCGGATACTCTTATGTCATTGATTGGGAGGAATACGAATAATGACGGTGGTATCTTTTTGCCGCCGTGTTTTATTCGGACTGGGAATAACTTTTTCCCTAACGATTCCAATTAGTGGCCAACAGCACCCATCATCATCTTTATCAGAGATTTACCTTTTAGATCTTGGTGTTGTTATTGAACCATCTAGTGGGGATGTTGTTTATAATCGCCACATAGAAAGCCCTTCAAAAGAAGTTAATATTAGGGTTAAGCAGGTTAAAAGCGGAACATTGAATACAATAGCAAACCAGAAGCTTTTAACTGCTATTGATAGAATTAATACTCGATTGATGAACTTGGAAACATTTTTCCACAATGAAGTAATGGTGTTAGTATCAGAAAATATTAAACTACAGCAAATACTTACAGATCTCTCTATATCAGCATTAGAGAAACCCGATCTTCCTGAAATCAACATGACGCTTATTGATCCACAGATACTGGAAAATATTGACATTAAAGAACTGCCAATAGTAAAAAGTATTGTACTGGTTTTGCCGGAACAACCAAAACGATTTGACATGGATTTATATATGGCGGGTATGTATGCATACCAATGCGGAAACCTTGCTACTGCACTGCATTGTTTTGATGACCTTAACTTACAATCAGCTGATCTTGATAAAATTGAAAATGTTCTATATTGGAAAGCGGATGCATATTTACAAATGCATGATTATGAACGCGCTTTAACAGTTTTAAATGAATTATTATCATATAAAAAATCAGATATGGTTGATGATGCATTAGTTAAAAAAGGATTACTCTATAAAGATCAAGGCGATTTGGGTTTAGCTTTGAACTCTTTTAAAAAAGTAGTGGTGGGTCATCCTGAAAGTGAATACTCACGATTAGCAACATTAGAAATAAAGCGAGGGGAGCTGGTGCTGCAGTGAAAAGACGATCATATGTTTATTTATTACCGTTTTTGGTGTTAATGTCAGTATCTTCAGCTGCGTCTCGTGTTGCATACACTCGTCCCGGGTTTATGATGAAAATTCCAACATCCAGCACAACCCAAGCTCCATATTTATTCCGTACAGGTTTTGGTATAGAGCTTCACAGATTTGACCCTTTTAACTCGGCTAAAGGTATCTATTTTGATATGGAGCTAGGAAAGAATTTCACATTGGGTTTTTCATCTGTGCAGACTGCAGACAGCACTGCCCCCGCTCTTCTGGGAAAAACGGGATACACGCCGCCCGTGGAATTTGGATTTCATTTGCAGCAGCGCGTCTATACATACAATAATGTTTCGCTTTCATTGGGTTTGCAGGATATTGTGTTTCAAAATGCAGAAACAAGCGGAGGAGGCGGTTTAAGTCTAGACCCAGAACAATTATCGTTTTTTGTTGTGGTAAGCAGTGAAAAAGATTTGGGTAAATATCATTTAAGCACTTTTATGGGTTTTGGGTCGGGTGGATTTGCACCTGCAGATACAATAAAAGCTTTAAGTACGTCTGAAGAAACATCATCTTCTACTCCAGAAGTAACAACGTCTGGAGGCACTAAATCTGGTGTATTTGTGGGCGTAATTATGAATACACCCTATTTGAAAAAATGGGGTGGAATAGATATTGTGGGTGAATTCGACGGGACAGGCATCAATGTGGGACTCCGCATCCCCCTTACCTCGGATTATCGCTTGAACCTAGGGTTCACCCACATAGAAAAACTGCCGGACTGGAAATCCAGATATTGGGAAGGTCATCCCGGTATTACTTTGGGATTTGATATGGCAGTACCACGCGGATTTAAAAAAGGTTCTGGTCGTTCAGGGGGGCCTTCACCTTTGCCCAGGGGACAGCTTAAACTACCTGCGACAGGTCAATATGAAACATTATCATCCTCTATGGACTCCACTTTGGCTATGGCTGATTTTGCTGTTCATACAGTTCGGGATTCTATGAACATGTTAAGAAATGAAATGCGAAACCTAATGGTTCAATTAGCAGCCATAGAACAACAGTCTCAATTTTTAGAAGATTCATTATTATCAATGAAGTTGAGTCGAAATGTTGACGAAAAAAACATGAATGAAGCCATGCGTCACTTATCTCGATCATTGCGCTATTTTTATGCCGGAGACTACCGAGCCGCATTGCAAGAAGTGGAATCAGCTTTAGATTTGAATCCAAATATGGCATTAGCTTATGCTCGACGAGGCTCAATATATTATAAACTTGGGGATACGCAACGGGCAACGATTAACTGGAATTTGGCCTTGCGTCTGGATCCCGAATATGATGATGTGCGTAATATTTTAAAGGCTTTGCATGAAAACCGTTTAAATTCCACGAGCATTGTGGAGGAGTAGGGAGACTATGGATATTGCAACATTAGTAGGAATTATTCTTGGCTTGGTATCAATTATTGGCGGAATATTTTTAGCCGCTTCAGCTGCTAATGCAGGAATGGGCGGATTTATTTCACCATCAAGCTTTGCAATTGTTTTTGGAGGAATGATAGCATCGGTATCGGTTGCTTTTCCTTTGTCAGATGTTCTCAAGCTGGGTTCAGCTATAGGCGCTGTCTTTAAAGGCGGGGAAGTTAAGCTGGGTGCAGTAGTTGATGATGCTATAGAAACAGCAGAGGTAGGTCGTAAAGGCGTAGCTGAACTTGAAAAATCAGTTGAAAGTATAAATAATCCATTTTTCAGGGATGGTGTACAAATGGTAGTGGATGGTTATAGTTTAGATGAATTAACTGAAATATTAGAAACACGAATTGAATATCGGGAAATACGTGAAAAAACACAGGCAGGATTGTTTAAATCTATGGGGACCATGGCTCCCGCCTGGGGAATGATCGGAACGTTGATTGGGCTGGTTATTATGTTGTCAGGTTTTGGTGGAGAGGGTGGCGCGGATGCATTGGGCCCCGGTATGTCGGCTGCGTTGATTACAACATTTTATGGTACTGTATTCGCGAACCTATTTTTTCTGCCAATGAGTGAAAAATTAAACACACGAATGAGTTTCACGAGTACATTGCAGGCGATGCTGGTTGAAGCAGCTCGTCTTATTCATCAAAAGAAACATCCTTTGATCGTTAGGGAAAAATTGAATTCTTTTATACCGCCGAAGGAATGGAAAAAAGAAGAATAATTAAATGGCAAAAACGTCAGGAGAAAAAAAAGCATTTAAAGCTGGAATTAAAAGGGGGATATCCCAAGTTGATGAAGGGTTACCTGGCTGGTTTGGAACGTTTGCTGATATGATGACACTTCTCTTTGCGTTTTTTGTTTTGTTAGCTGCATTGTCTACAATGGATCCAGTAAAAATTATGGAGATGGCAAACTCTGCAGGAAAATCATTAGGAAGTAAAATTAAAATAGAAGGCAGAGCAGAACTTGAAGGTAGGTTTGATAAAAAAGCAACAAAGTTGGTTGAAGTAAAAGCATCATTAAAAGAAATGGTAAAAGAAATAAAAGCAGAAATGAAAGACACTAAAGGGGATCCTCCAGTAGAGATAACCACAAGCCCTAAAGGAGTAACTTTGGAAATTAGCGGCGATTTCAGTTTTGCATCTGGAAGTTCTGAATTAAGCCCAGGTTTAATAAAATTGTTGAAAAATAATATTGTTCGCGAAATAAAAAATTCGATCTTTCAAATTGAAGTAGCAGGCCACACTGATAGCGATCAATTGCCAAAAGTTTTTCACAAACAATTTCCATCGAACTGGGAGCTGTCAACGTCGCGAGGCGCAGCAGTGGTGAGAAATATTATTACTCAAGGGGTTGACCCTACTCGCCTAGTTGCTGCAGGTTATGCTGATTGGGTTCCACGTGACAGGGGCGATGCCGGTTTAGCGCTTAAATCTCTTGATAGGGAAACTGTCTTAAAATTCAATGATACACCGGAGAAAAAAGGCAGAAACAGGAGAATAGAAATAATATTTTTGAAACCAGCGCACCACTCAGCAAGCTATGTAGGGAACGATGGTAAAACGACTAATTAAAAAGGAATTTATTTCTGATAAGCAAAGGAGCTATCATGAGTAAGTATAAAGTATTTCATAAACAATTTTTAGCATTTGTATTCTGTTTGAGCATGGCTTGGGGACAAGGGAGTGGTTATTTAGCACAAAAACTGATGGTAGAAAATGATTTGCGGCAGCGTATTACAAATGCTTTGTCAAAAATAATTGATGATCGCAAATATGTAATTGATGTTAATGCCGATATTGAAATCATCGCTGGAACAGAAGAACAAATTACAATTGTAGATGGTGGACAACAAAGTTTTCGACAAGAATTGGAAACAATATCATCCGCATCATCGAATGAGGTCGATCGTTATACATCCAATCAAAATAGAAGTATTTCTAGTGGTTTGCCCATCCCCGGTTTTGAGTTTGAATCTGATGCAGGTAAAACGACAACCCCCACTATGAATGAAGTCACTCCTTCAGCGGAATCTCCAGTTTTAGCCCAACCTAATAATGGACAAAATAAAGTTCTTTCACGTACGGTAACCAGTAGACGCCCTTCGACGGCTTTTATTAAAAAACTGGACATAAGTATTATTCTTCAAGAAGGCGCAGCGCCGGAACTCATCGAAAATATCCGGCAGGTTGTAATGGTTGCTTCCCGATTTAATCGTGCTCGAGGCGACGCTTTAAGTATAATGACAGCTACATTTAAAGAACGGCGTGATGAAAAAACAGCCGAACAAATTTTGTTGAAGAATATAGCTGAAAAACTAGAATCATTAGAGCAACAGCAATCGGGAGATGGTTTTGTAAACTGGAAAGAGGAGTTAGACAATTATAAATCACAGGAAGAAGCACGTCGAGAACAAGACAAAATGTATTTTCAACAACAATTAACAAACTTGGAATCCGCCGCCCGGGAAAGAGCATACCAAGCAGAAAAAAGAGAAATTGTGCGCCGGGATTCATTAAAACTGCAGTCGCTAAACAATGAAATTACCGGCTTAAAATCTATGATGTCATCAGGCGGTATTTCAGGTGATGAAGCCGCCCAAGCAAAAAATACCATGGGTGAAAAAGTGAGTGAAAAAGCAGCATTAGACTCTCAGATAGCTGAAAAACTGGCTATGCTTGATGCTGTGCAATCAGATTTAGATCGTAGTATGAACAGAGGAGGTGGATCATCTACAATGATGATAGTTTTCGTATCTTTATTAGGAGCCCTGGTGATTGTACTTGTTATTGTGTTGGTTATCATGATTATGGGTAATAGGCAGAAACAGCAATTACCCCCACCATGGATGTATCCTCCTAGACCGCGGAAAAAAAAAAGTGAAAACACATCTGTGACTACTGCAACTCCATCACCAGCTGTACAAACGGTGTCCGCCCCTGTGGAAAACACCAGTGTTTTGCAGAGTGAGATTTCTGACATGCGTCAGGCAGTTGTATCTATGAGTGTTAGTCAGCCAAGTACTGCGACACGGATAGTGAAGGAATGGATGGAAGATGATACCCCTCCACCCGAACCTGATCCAGTAGTTGCGGCTGCACCCGCTGAACCAGAAGAGGATGGCGGTAAAAAGAAGAAAAAGAAGAAAAAATAAGGCAATCTCATGATTACAGATATTAACAGACTTTCAGGCCTTCAAAAGGCAGCAATACTGTTCTCTGTTTTAGGAGAAGGG
>Ga0208570_1000143_pt1 | contig 35645 bp, 30 predicted proteins | sample DeeseametaMP1202_FD_184192 | JGI IMG/M metagenome (GOLD analysis project Ga0208570, IMG submission 184192) | Marine microbial communities from the Deep Indian Ocean - MP1202 (SPAdes) | ecosystem: Environmental > Aquatic > Marine > Oceanic | place: South Indian Ocean | collected 2011-03-08
CAAAAGACCGATCACTCCACCACCGATAGCGTATAGCAGCCTTCTGGGACCTTTTGGGATATCTGAGGATGAGGGTGTATCTATGATAGAAAAAGCATATTCAGCACTTATATTGGCCATCATAAGCTTTTTAGATTCAGACTCGATTAAACTATAGAGAGCTTGTTGAATTTCAACTGACAATTCATTTTTAATCCGATTTTTTAAGTAACGCAAACTACTCTCGGCCTGTTCAATGTCTCTTGTTCTTACTGCATCATTTAGCTTGCTAACAATACGAGAGTTGAGCTTCTGAGCTAACTCTCCATCAGGAGCATATATTTTCAATGTTACTAGGTTAGTTTTGGGGTTTTGAGAGTATGTGAAGTGCTCATCAATGAAAGCTAGATGAGCAAGCTCCATCGATGGTTCTGCAGTTAGTCTCTTTCTTTGCAGCCCTATATTCTGTAAAAGCGATTGCCAATAACTCACTTTTTTCCATTCACCTGAGCTTTCATCCCACTTATCTTGAAACATGATTTGTTTAAGGTGTTCTGTCTCAATAAAATCGTACAGAAAGTCTCGAGATACTAATATTGCCAATGCTTTATCGGTTGGTGATGTTCCCACCCCCGCTGCCAAATCAATTCCAGCTAAACTACCTATACTACCAAGTGCTCCGGTCAAAGCTCCTGGAAATCTCCCTTCCAATGCTTGGTTAGGCATTAGTGTCGATTCAGATTCGTATACATTATTCAGAGTGAGAGAAAACAAGAAAAAACTTGCCGAAAAAAATACGCAAAGGGACAAAAAGTGCCAACGCTCGGTATACATATCTGCAAGCATCCTAACTAGCATCGGTACATTGGCAGCATCGATATATTTTTTTTCTACATCTTTAACCTCGAAATAGGGCTTTGTCATAGGAATATTTGAAACTCTTAAATGTTTATATGCTGCACCAGCAAGCTCTCAAAAGCTGTTTACCGCAGCTGCACCCAACGCGATCTGATAGAATATCTGTGACACACTAGTCCACAATGTCAACGACTTAATCCTGTCCGCATCCAATGGCACTACCACGGTATCACCCGGCTCGACTGAAACCGATTTTCGCGCAAACCACCCAGAAGATTTTGGCAACAACACGCTTCCGTCCGCTTTGACTACATAAATTCGATCGTCATCTGCTTTGGTGTTCAGTCCGCCTGACCTATCGATGTATTCTTCAACGCTGTACTTTTTATTGAATAGGTGCGAAGTCGGATACTGCACTTCACCCACCACCGTGACTGATTGCTTAAAGCCAGGAACATTTAGGGTATCGCCATCTGCTATCAGAATATCCTGAGCTTCTGGCTTGTTAACTATTTCTGGTAAGTTTATAACCATTCGACCCAACGGCTTAATTTCACCCAAACTCTCCAGAAGATTTTCTGCGTCATCGCTGCCTACTCGTTCAATAGATTCTTGCTGCGCAATATTCGATGCGGCAATATCACCTTTGAGCTTATTCTTCAGCTCTTCCAATCGTTGTGCTTCAAGCACTTGCAAATCACTACGGGTAAATACAGCGCCTTTGGGGTACGCTTGTTCGGTCAAGCCACCTGCGCGCAGTAAAACCTCCCTAAGTGTTTCGCCTTTTTTAATGGTATAGGTGCCTGGAAAGGTTATTTCACCTTCCAATGTGATTGTTTCTTCCGGCGACCAATCGGGTAACCGTTTAACATTTAAGTAATCTTGCCGTTGCAAGACGTATCCCGCCGTGTCGTCTAACTCGACGTTAAGATATTTAATTTCCTGGTTCTCATGTTCATCAAGGGTATACCGAGTTATTTCAACCTCTAGACTGTAAGCATCCTGAGTAAGACCGCCGGCCAATGCGATCAACTCCAACGGCGTCATGTTCCTTATTAGCGGATACTCACCAGGAAACCGCGCAAATCCACCGATTTTTACTACCTGCTCACGCTCACTTTGCGACGCCTGTGTTCGTAGGCTATCGATGATCGGCAACATAATCATTGCTCTCGGATCGGTGTAGTTAAATACGGTTATCTTATCTCTTGGCTTAACTTTTACATTATACTCTGACAACGGATTTATTAACGCTGCGCCCAAATCAAATGTGAGCACTTCCAGTTTTCGGGAAGGCTGAACCTCACGTTCTATCATGGCAACACTCAAATCCGGATTTGGTTTCAGGTTATATATATCGCCAAGAACATCCGTTACTCTCATACCCTGTTTCCAGGCCATAATTCCAGGTCGTTTTACATGCCCCTGCAACTCGACTATATCTTGTTTACTATCGAGCACTGAAAAAACCGTTAGCACATCGCCTTTTCGAATGGGAAGAGCTGCACCCTGCTTGCTAGATAAATCAAGATTGACAACCGTTCGCTCACCTTTTTCATTTATGCGGTCGATTCTCGATTCTTTAGGATAGGCAGTCGGTAAAAGCCCCCCCGCTAACTGAACGGCCTGCTGTGCCGATGTTTCGTTTTTTACCTCATATATCGCGGGTCTGCGAACCTCGCCATCCACGCTCACGGTTTTACCGATAGGAGGAATGAAGATTACGTCTCCGGGGGCTAAGCGACTGTCGTTCGCTGTGTCACCCCGCAGCAATAGGTCATACAAATCCAGAGTGGCTATCACTTTCCCTTTGCGTTTTAACTGAATATTTCGCAAGGAACCGATTTTGCGTACGCCACCGCTACTAAATAGCGCATTGGTCATTGTGGAGAGGGAACTTACAACATAGGAGCCCGGTTGATTGGCTTCGCCCAAAACGAACACGCGCATGGATCGCAATGCGCCCATAGTCACGGAGCTTTTCACTCCGATCATTTGCTCTGATACTGTTTTATTAATGTAATCCTGTACCTGACCAAAACTGAGGCCGGCGACGGAAACAGGCCCGATTTCGGGGAACTGCACGAAACCATCACGGTTTATGGTGAAGTCGTAGCTGGAATTTTCCTTGCCATATAACTGGACCGTAAAGGAGTCCCCCGGGCCCACTATGTAATCCAGCGGAACCGGAACATTGCTGTTGGGCACAAATGCTTCAAAATTATTCTGGAATAGTTCGTAGCCAAAAGATCGCAGTTCACCGGACTGATGCTGCATTCCGGAATAGAATTTCTGTTCCAGTGATGGATTGTCCGAGTCAAACTGGTTTCGCTGCTGATAGGGTGAGTCTGGAGTTAATGGATAAAACGTACTATCCGTTCGATCCGGATATTCCTGTTGCGATCTGTAATACGGGTTGACTTGCTGGTATGAACTTCTGGAATCTGGGGCTGATCGACCCTGGTGCACATTGTTCTCATCGGGGTATCTTTGCCCCGAATAATCTTGCATTTGATAATCCTCACGCTGCCCCTGCCGCTGATTGTATTGGTATTGACGACTTGGAGGTGACGAGTATCCCTGTGCCCCGTTATTTTGCTGCCGCGTGGTCGGTTTGTAATCTTGATAAGGCGCCCTTGGCTGTTGATAATACTGATCTGTTTCTTGGTTTTCCCTCTGAGTATTGGATCCGCCCCCCGATAGCGCCGACATCTTAAACTGATCCAGATCCACACCAAATTGCTTGGCAATTTGCTCCTGCTGGGATTTCGGTAGTTTTAAAAACTGTTCGATTTGCGCATCAGTAGGCGTAAACGCACTGGCCGGTTTGGCAAACATAGGTGCTCCGCCTATCAATAGCGAAATCACAATGAGCCAAAGGCAGTTTCTAGAGCTTGTATTCGATCGAGAGGCCACCACCGGCTCCTTTGATGGTTTGGTTGTTCCAATAAATTTCTTCGTTTGCATTCTGTACCGATGCTGTGATTTTGAAGTCTGATATGATTGTGCTGTAGGCAATTTCAACCATTTCGGTTTCGCTGTTCACGTCACCATAGACGCTACCGCCCGGTGTAGCAACATTGGTACCGTCGCGATTAAGATCCAATCTATGTATACGCCATTCCAATGCATTGCCATTCGAAAAATAGTGCGCCCCGGAAAATGTAAATACTTTAGAATCGTTGTCGAAACTGGCCCCTAAAGGTCTTCCTCGATAACGGTAACCGGATTTGTAAATCAAATGCTCATAGGCGTTATTAGGCAAATTCCCCTTTGTCATCGAATCTGTAAACTCGATATAAAATCGATGGAATGCCGATGATATCGAGAACGCCGTTTCCAACCCATATAAATAGGTTCCGCGTGAAGGAAACCCATTACTCTCATCTTCGCCCACGTACTGCATATAAACTGCAGAATGAGTATTGAGCACAGTGCCGCCAAATCGCCAATCTATTGCTCCCATCTGGTTACCAGGCTCGTTGTCGATATCAATACCGTTATAACCTCGGTTGTCGTTACCGACCATCAAATCCCACAAGCTAGATAAATCCTGTGGTCTACCGTCTCCACCCCATTGCGCCGTCCGGGCTAAACCGATTTCCAGATTTGAAAATGGACGAAAAGTAAAACGAGCACCGAGTAGCTTTGCATTGGGAATCTCACGATTTTGCTCCAATTGTCCGGCAAACGCCGTGATGCTCCAGGGACCCAGCCAATTTAAAATCGGCGACTCGAACGCATCGGAGAAATTACGCTGAAGCGATAGTCCATCTACCGGTCGTGCATTATTGGACAGGATCAAGCTACTTTGCCAACCCGGCCCCCACCAGCGATCGATCGCCCCTGCATTGACAATCCAATTACCGAGCATCCCCGCAATGTAACTACCGTCGTATCGAAGATCCTTCCCATCACTCGCATCGTTAACCCAGGTGCCGCGCAGACGGACAGCGATATTGTCACCCAACCAGTCCAGCTCCCCTTTCAACTCCGTTTTTTCACGCTGATCGGTGCCGAAATCAGAAATGGCGGAAACGTCTGACTGCATTCCTGCATAGGATCTTGCGCTAAAAAATCCAGTAGCTTGCTTGAAGGAGAATTTAACATACTCGAGCGACCATACGACCGCATCACTGACTTCGGAAGTATCTGCCTGCTCGATGCCGTCAACCACCGCACCCCACGTTAAGGGCCAGGTGGTTATGGGCGTTTTAATTATTCCTGCATCGGCCAGAACGGTAATATGGTGGCGCAAGCGTTCATCACCCGGATCAATCCAGGGGGCAGCTTGAAGCGCGCTGATGTAAAAAACGAATGGAATGAAAAGGAGGCTTAATCCTCTCTTTTTATATTTTGGCATAAATCCTTATTCTGACTCTAAACCCGGGCCTAAAGCACGCTACCGCCCTGATGCAACCACCCCATAGAACCGTTGCGTAATCTTATAAATGTGTAATTTATTTGCTAAAGATTAAACTGCCTGAAGAAGGTGTTCTTCCACTAGAATTTTCTGAAGCCGGTTCAATATGCTGATCAACACCATCGCCCGCTCTTCTCCATTGGCACACAAATAAACGGCTTCGATTCCTTTGAAGGGTCCGTCTTTGAATATCACTTCTTGTTGAGGTTTAAACAGGGGTACACCGCAGTGTTTGTTTTCGTTCGATTTCAGGTAATCGATAAACTCATCGTCTACCGTTGACCAGGTCTCTCCGAACTTCAATATTGATAAAACACCACGCGTACTTCGCAAGCTCGCATAGGAACGTTCAAAGGCATCGACCTGAACAAATAAATATCCGGTGAAGAGCGCTTCCCGCTGAGTATTTTTGCGGATTAACCAGGGGCAGTAGACTTTGAAATCTTGATTTTCCAAATTGAACACAGCACGCGCTTCCTGGCGTGATTTGGTTCGGATTACATACCAGGACATGTTTTCCCCCGCGCATTTGAGACGCTGTCAAAAGTTTACTCATTGAAAATCAAGTGTTTTTAACAGTTTATAACAATATCCAGAGTATTCAATGATACTGCGATTATCTCAAGCACTTATTTTGCTTTTGTTTAAACTATAAGCCTATACACGCGAAAAACCGGTTAGAGCGAAATTATTGAGCTTTGGAATTTGCTTTGGCATTCAGTTCTGCGCTGGCGTCTGAGCTCTCCAGCTGGGAAATCATGTATTCGATTCCGTTGCGTTTGAAGTCTTCCGCACTGGCGGTTTTGAAACTTTGCAATACACTGATGCCTTCTACTACCACGTCGTACACTTTCCAGTTGCCCGCCTTGCGATCAACAAACAGCTTGTAACTGATATTGTATTTATTGGTGCCAGACGCTTCGGTAACCACGCTATTGACCGCGGCCCGATCCCCTTTACTGTTCATGCGAGAACCGGTCACTTCCAGGTCATATCGCTTTTGCGGGTCATACTGGGAGACCAGTGATACCGATACTCGATTGCGGAAGGCATCGGTGTAGCGGGAACGCTGTTCCGGAGTGATTTTGCGCCAGTTTTTTCCCAGGATTTGCTTAGCCATAGTTTCGAAAGAAACGTAGGGTAGAAGTACCTCATTGCCAATGGTGATCAGGTACGTTTTATCCGCCTCTATCTTGGAATGATCCTTTTGAACACGCTCATTGACTTCGGTGAAGAGAGACTGGATTAGCTTATCCGGTGATGGCACGTCCGCTGCATTCGCCATGGAAACCGACAAGCACAGCACTAACCCACTAATGACTAAACTCATTAAGCGGTAGAATGGCATTAAAGAAAAAGATCGTCTGGTCACAGGTGGGTCGCTCCGTTTGATATAATTTTTGGGTCGAACGTGGCACTTAGTATAGGAAATAACCCGGCGTTTGTGGATAATTTCTTTTGCTAGGTTGTTGATGCGCCTTGAAAAACTTTACTCCAAGGTAATTCGACTGTGGTTTTTAGCTAGCGTTCCTGGCCCAATTCCCCTGACTTGTAACAAGTCGTGTAAATTTTCAAAATCACCATGCTCTTCACGAAAAGCGATGATCGCCTCGGCTTTCTTCGGACCAATACCGGTGAGTGCTCGGGACAAGGTCAACGCATTGGCTTCATTAATATTAATCGGAAGAAGGATCAGAAATTCTTCACGAGCGTAACTGACGTCAGGCTGGATACATTTCAACGTAACCAACAGCACGCTGAATAGACAAATGAGCCTGAAGCTGCGGCGCTGGCACTCGTTTATCATGGGCAGTTTCCTCCAGATGGAGTGTGTTTCTACAGAGACAAACTGCCCGTAAATTTCAGGGGATTAAGAAAGCTAACGGAGACTGGTTAAAATATCATCAAGCGCATTTTCAGGGTGATTGCTTTGAGCAATTGGACGGCCAATCACCATATAATCCACTCCGGCCAACACCGCCTGGGCGGGCGTCATGATGCGGCGCTGATCGTCTGTAGCGACGCCTTCTGGCCTAATGCCCGGAGTGACCAGTTCGAATTCCGGACCAAATTGTTGCTTAAGGAGGCTGGCCTCTTGCGCTGAGCAGACCACGCCATGCAATCCACATTCCTGAGTGATTTTTGCCAGCCGCATCACCTGCTCTGCGGGTGCCACATCCAGGCCGATATCAGCCAGGTCGCGTTGCTCCATACTGGTCAGAACCGTAACTGCAATCAGACGCGTCTTTGCACCCGATAATTCAAGCGCTTCTTTCGCGGCTTCCATCATTCGCCTGCCGCCGGATGCATGCACGTTTACCATCCAGACGCCCATATCCGCGGCCACCGCACAGGCCCGCGCAACCGTGTTAGGGATATCGTGAAATTTCAGATCAAGAAATACGTCGAAATCTCGCTCATGGAGCGCTTTCAGTATGGAGGGGCCTTCCCGTGTAAAGAGTTCTTTACCGACTTTTACCCTGCACTTTTCCGGATCAAGTTGATCAGCAAGATTCAGGGCTTGCTCCAAATATTGAAAATCCAAAGCGACAATTACCGGAGTGCTACAAGTCATGTTGGGGCTCCTTGTATAAAGCTGCTAAAACTACACATTTCCGAGCGCCTACTCTATTCACCCTCAAGTCCTTGAATAGGCCGGGTCGAACCCCAGGATTTACAGGTGGGGCACTGCCAATGAAGGGTTTTTCCGTCAAAACCACAGGACTCGCAACGATAGATCGGCTTGTCTTTGATTAAGCGTTGGGTGAATGCTTGTAGAATACCGAGATTCTCCTTTTCTTCACCGCTGGCATTGGACATTTGCAAGCTGATTAAACGATCCAAACCTTTTACTGACGGGCGCTTCTTCAAATATTCAGATAGTACATAGGCCCCTGCCTGCTCCCCTTCCAGTTGGGTCACCAACTCGGATAGCTCGATAACAATAGAAATAGCAGGACTTTTTTCAAGGCATTCAAAAAGATAGCTGGAGAGTTCACCCAGTTGATTGAGTGTTTCGTGGTTTTTGCGTAACTGAGGCAAAGTGTCGGGAATGAAAGCAGGATCTTGTTCCAGCACTCGCTTGAGGGATTTTACCGCTTCCCTGGCATTATCCGCCTGTGATTCCACGTCCGCCAACATCAAGCTGGCACGAACGCAACGCTTGTCTGTCTGCAGGGCTTTCTTCAAATCCTGCCGGGCATGCACAAAATCCCCTACTTTCAGATTCTGCTCGGCCAGAGCGCAATAATAGTGAGACAACTGAGTCTGCAGCGATTTGCCCTTGGCCACCAATTTTTCCGCGACTTCGGTAGCGCGCTCCCACTCTCGCTCCTGTTCGAATATCCTGAGCAAATATTCAAGCGCCTTGATCTGGTTGGGGGAATCTTCCTCAGCAATTTCCTTCAACAGGCGCTCTGAACGATCCAGTACCCCTGCGCTCAAATAATCCCGTGCCAATTCCAATTTCACCGCAGCATATTGATTGCGGGCCAGATCAGAACGAGCAAGTAAATCCTGGTGGATACGAATGGCGCGGTCTACTTCACCCCGCCGCCGGAACAAGCTGCCCATCACGATGTGAGTCTCGAACGTTTCGCCGTCTACATCCAAGGTTTTCAGCAGCAGGTCTACTGCTTCATCCCGTTTTTCATTGAGAAGCAGGTTAAGTCCATCGAAGTAGCCTTTTCCGACACTGCTGACAGGCTCATCCGTATGGGTCTTTTTGCGCTCGGCTTTACCAAGTAGCCAGCCGATAACGATGGCAACAAAAAGTAAAATGCCAACGAAAAGATCCACCATATCAGGTGGGGCCCTTTATCGACTGCTCTCGGGCTTGATCCAGTTTCTTTGCGAGTTTTTTGCTTTGCCGCCGTGCGGAATTGAGCTCGACCCCCAGGGTCACACAGATGACAACACAAAGCGCAATGCCCAAAAGAAGCCCGGCGAAAAAGACAGCCATTGCGAAGCGGGCAACGCTAATTTCAACCAATTCGGAGGTGTAGATCAGGTCGACATAGATATCGTGATCGTTTTGGATTTGGAACATTCCTAGAATCAACGCCACTGCTAACGATATCAGTACGATGATCAAAATTCGGAGTTTTACCATTATTCTCTCAATTTCAGAAACTTATGCTTACGCCCACAAAAAAACGGCATGCGGTAATCATGCCGTTTTTATCAGGGAATTCAAGGGAAATACTTAGTGGGATGACCCTTGATTTTCAATTTCACCATTGACCCGGTCCCGCAACTCCTTTCCCGGCTTAAAGTGGGGTACATATTTCCCCGTCAAGTCGACCGATTCTCCGGTCTTGGGATTACGCCCTAACCTAGGTGCTCGATAATGGAGTGAGAAGCTGCCGAAACCACGGATTTCGATTCGGCCACCGGTGGCCAACGCTTGGGACATTTCTTCGAGCATGGTTTTCACTGCCAATTCCACATCTTTTTGCGACAGCTGGCTTTGCCGCTGGGCTACACGCTCAATTAGTTCTGATTTGGTCAGAACGGAATTATTGATGGTGTCATTCATCCCGTTATCTTCCATTTTTCAGTACCTCCCGCAGTACTTATGTCCCTGTAACGTCGTATTGTTTCTATGGCCGGGTGTGCTTAACTCTTTGAGAAAACTGTATTTATTCAGATGCCTCATGCTTTAAATATAGCAAACTTCCGGCATTTGCAAGCTCATAAAACACCCAAACCGCAAAATCAGTGCTTTTTTAGAACAAAATTCTATAAAAAGCTGTTTTTTCTACTATTTTTAAAGAACTACCCGATCCTGAAACGGCCTCTTGGTTAGGAACCTGACTATGTTGATTATCCCTGCTGAACGCGGCATCGATTGGCGCCGGGCCCCCGTAGTTACCGCAGCCATGATTGCATTGTGTTGCATTGTATTTTTCGGCTGGCAATGGAGTGACAGCGCGCGCATGCAGAGGGCAGCGGAATATTATTACGAGAATCAACTGTTGCAGCTGGAACTGCCGATATTTCTGAGCCATTTATCGCAAACCCGGCGCAAAGATCTATCCACTGAGCTGGAATCAATTGATCCCCAGGAGGATGCCGTCACGTTGATCTACACTATCCTGTCCGACCCTTCCTTTACCCATGTTTTGCAAAAAACGGACGAAGAGTTCTGGGGTGATGATGTGTTCGCTGATTGGCGGCGAAAGCGGCGACAAGTCAACGAACTACTGGACCAGATTAGCTCGTTCAAACTGGGGCTGATTCCACAGGTGAGCCGCCCCATCACCTTTTTGACCTATCAATTTATGCATGGCGACTCGATGCATTTGATCGGCAACATGGTTATTTTGGCGCTCACGGGTATCGCGGTGGAAGCCGCCATTGGCTCGTTTAACTTTCTCTTGTGTTATCTGCTTTGCGGTATTGTCGCCGGGTTGAGTTATACCCTGTTTAATTGGAGCAGCTATTTACCGTTGGTGGGTGCTTCCGGCTCTATATCAGGAGTGATGGGCATGTATGCGGCCATTTACGGTATGCGCAAGATCCGTTTTTTTTACAGCCTGATATTTTACTTCGGTTACTTTACTGCACCAGGCTTGGTGATTCTACCAATCTGGGTCGCCTGGGAGCTGTATAACGCATTTCTGGGATCAACTTCAGGTGTTGCTTATGTAGCGCATGCAGGTGGCCTGTTGATGGGCGGGCTCGGTATGCTGGCAGCTCGCCGCTACCTGGTGCAAGTGGAAGAAAACTATCTGGATCAGGCGCCCGATGAAGACCTGGAGTACCGTACTGAACTGGATGATTTTCTAAAGCAACTGGCGGCATTTAATTTTGATTCCGCGAAGCGCAAACTCACCACTCTGGAGACTAAATATCCCAGCAAGGCGACCATTGTTGAGCAGCGTTATTTTTTGGAAAAGCTGGCACCGGAATCGAAGTCCTTCCATCAATTTGCGCACGAACTATTGGCAACGCCCACTAGAGACGAAGTGTTCATGTATATGCTGCGGGATGTGTACCGGGATTATACCCTGCTGAATAAAGCGCACCCCCTTGAAGAGAGCACATTGCTCAAGCTGATGTTGAGTTTTTGTCAAATTGAAGCCTGGGATACCGTTCAGGAGATGGTAAAGCAGGCGCAAACAAGGCGTATACAGGACCCGATGATGGTCAAGATACTGCGCCTGCTGTCCCGTAACGTGGAACAAAACGGGGATTCCCACTTAAGTAACCAGCTTAATGAGATGGCCGGCCAACTGGAAAATTCGTTAAAAACCGCACCAGAGTGACCCAATCCTTCCCGCAATCAGCAATTTTGGTCATTTGCCCTGTGCTCACATTTCGTTAAGCTCGATCGAAGAAATGACCCTGCAGTCAAACCTGATGTTTAATCATGAGCAATAATTAGAAACAGGAATTCCGATGATCGAATGGAGTGAATCCCAGCGCATGCTGCGCACCGCCGTAAGGCAATTCGTAGAGAAAGAAATCGCCCCTAACCTGGAAACCCTGGAGCATGGCGACACCCCGCCCTACGACGTTTTGCGCAAGTTTCTGAGAAGTTTCGGCATTGATGCTATGGCCCGACAGCGGTTCGAAGCGGATATTGCCAAGGCCAAGGCAAAAGAAGCCGGTGAAGCCAGTGAGGCTGACGAATCCGAAAAAGATCCTGCCATGGTAGAAATGATGCGCGGTGAAGAAACCGCTATGCGATTGATTCCAGCCATTGAGTTATGCCGCTTCTGCCCCGGCATGGTGACTGCGATGGGCGTGAGTATGGGGTTGACCGCGGGCACGATTATGTCCCGTGGCACTATTGCACAGAAAGAACGCTGGGCGGCGGATTTACTGACCATGGATAAGATTGGTGCCTGGGCTATTACCGAACCCAATTCGGGATCAGACGCGTTCGGCAGTATGAAAGCCACCTGTAAACGGGATGGCAAAGGCGGCTATATCCTGAATGGCAACAAAACGTTTATTACCAATGGCCCCTATGCCGACACCCTTGTTTTTATTTGCAAGCTGGATGAACCCGGTGTTGAACCCCCGCAACGTAAGGTATTGAGCTTTATTCTGGATTCCGGCATGGAGGGTTTGGTACAGAGCAAACCGTTTAGAAAAATGGGCATCCACTCATCACCCACGGGGGAGTTGTTTTTACAGGATGTGAAAGCAGGGCCTGAGCGGTTACTGGGCGAGTCGGAAGAAATTTCCTATCGCAGTGGTGTAAAAGACACGTTCTCGGCTGAGCGATCCGGTGTCGCAGCGATGGCGCTGGGAATCACCGAACGCTGCCTGGAATTAAGTGTGCGCTACGCCAAGGAGCGCGTGCAATTCGGCAAGCCAATAGGTGAATTCCAACTGATTCAGGCTAAATTGGCGAAAATGGAAGTGGCCCGGATTAACCTGGAGAATCTAGTGTTCCGCTACATTGAAACTTCCGCTAAGGGACGCAGCATGACCCTCGCCGAGGCTTCCGCTATGAAACTCTATGCCGCGCAAACGGCCGTGGAAGTGGCGATGGAAGCAGTTCAAATTCACGGCGGAAACGGGTATATGGCTGAGTACCAGGTGGAACAACTCGCCCGTGATGCAAAAATCCTGCAAATCTATGGTGGGACCGACGAGATCCAAATCACTCATATCGCGCGAGAAATGCTGTCTAGAGATTAACCCGCCATCAGTGTTTTGACGCAGTCAGCTGCGGGCGCAAAAACTGCCACACCAGCTCCGCTATAATCGGCTGGGCGAATTCATTGGGATGGATTCTGTCAGCCTGCATGAACCGGTCTTCTCCCCCCACTCCTTCCAGCAAAAAGGGCAGCAAGGGAATCTTGTTTTCCTGGGCAACGCGATTGAACACCTGTTCAAACCGCTCTGCATATTTACTTCCGTAATTCGGTGGCACTTTAATCCCCAGAAGCAGGGGTTCTGCGGCCGCGGATTTCACTGCTGTGACCATCATCTGTAAGTTATCAGCCATGGCCTTAAGAGACATTCCTCTCAGGCCATCATTTCCGCCCAGCTCGATCAATACCCATTGCGGCTGTTCTCGCTCGAGTAACGTCTGGATTCTGGAGGCACCACCAGCGGTGGTATCACCACTGATACTGGCATTCGCAACGGTAATATCCATGTCAGCTTGTTGAAATTTCTGTTGCAATATCGCTGCCCACTCTTTACCCGGCTCAACGCCGTATCCCGCCCCCAGGCTATCACCCACAAGCAGCAATTTTCCTTGCACCGCCGGCCCGGCTAATAGGGACACGGCCGGAAAGAGGAACAAAACCATGGCAAATATTAATGCACAAATTGAAGAAAAGAAGGTTCGCATTTTGGTAGGATGACTCCCTGGACTTTTTTAAGGCGGCTATTTTATCTATGACGACCCCTACATCTACCGATTCCGGCTCCGTGTTGCAAGCCCGTGAAGTCAGTAAATCGGTTCCCATGCCCGGACAGCCATTGCAGATCCTGAATGCCATCAACCTTTCGGTGAATAAAGCGGAATCCTTGGCCATTGTCGGGGAGTCCGGGTCCGGCAAGTCCACATTATTGGGGTTACTGGCGGGACTGGATGTTCCCAGCTCCGGGTCGATTGCACTGATGGGTAATAACCTGGAGACGATGAACGAAGACCAGCGCGCCAAAGTCAGGGCGGCTCACGTGGGGTTTGTGTTTCAATCATTTCAACTACTCGCCAACTTGAGCGCACTGGAAAACGTAATGTTACCCCTGGAAATTGGTAATGTACCCAATGCGGACACAAAAGCTCAGGACATCTTATACCGAGTTGGCCTGGAAAAGCGTATACATCATTACCCCAGCCAATTATCCGGAGGTGAGCAGCAACGAGTTGCCTTGGCCCGTGCCTTCGTTGCCAAGCCAGAAATATTGTTCGCTGATGAGCCCACCGGCAACCTGGATACTAAAACCGGTGCGAGCATCGCTGATCAGTTGTTCGAATTAAACGCCACCGAAGACACCACGCTGATTCTGGTGACTCACGATATTAAGTTAGCGTTGCGCTGCAATCGCACCATCACCATGAATGCCGGTCAACTGCAATCGGACCTGTCCAATTCATGAATTTAATCGGTTTAGCCTTCAAATTACTAAAGCGCGACGGACACTCCTGGCAACTGCGCATGCTGGTAGTTGCTTTGCTGGTCGCGGTGACTACCCATAGCACCATCGGCTTCCACACCGAGCGCATTGAAAACGCAATGGTCATGCAAGCCTCCAGTTTGATGGGTGGCGACCTGGTGGTACGCAGCCCGACGCGTGACCCCGAATTAGACACATTGCTGGATCGCAACACATCGGCACTGGCAGTGGAGTTTTCCAGCGTCGTATTGGCAGGGGAATCCTTGCAGCTTTCTGCTATCAAAGCGGTTAGCGAACATTACCCCCTGAAGGCAGAATTAAAAATTGCAGATCAACCCTACTCCAACGATTCTCCGGTAACACATGGACCGGCAGCAGGGAGCGTGTGGCTGGAAGCGCGACTGCTTAGCGCACTTGAGGTGAACGTGGGCGATACCGTGGAAGTCGGTGACGCAGTATTGAGAGTGGATAAAGTGCTGACCTTCGAACCGGACCGGGGTGGTAACTTCTATAGTTTCGTACCTCGCCTGATGATGAGCACGGGGGATTTGGATAAAGCCAATTTAATACAAACCGGTAGCCGGGTTGAGTTTTATTACCAGTTTTTGGTGCCAGACGGCAATCTAACCCCGCTGCAAGAGCAGGTAGAAGCCCTACTCAAACCTGGGCAAACCATTCTGACACTGCAGTCACGTCAACGCAGTATCAGCGCAGCGTTGAGCCGAGCACAGAGTTATCTCAAGCTCGCCAGCCTAATGGCGATCCTGCTGGCATCGGTGGCATTAGCTATGGGCGCACGCTTCTTTAGCGAAATGCGTTTTGACACCGCGGCCCTGTTGCGCTGCTTCGGTCTGAGTTCAAAACAAATACTGGTAATTTTCAGTGTTCAGCTGGTCACCCTGGCTTTGATCAGCGGCATTATCGGGGGTGCCCTGGGCTGGAGCATGCATTTTGTTCTCATTGATATGCTGTCCGATTTATTGCCTGAAAACGTGCCGCTGCCGTCCCTGCAACCTTTCTATAGCGGGTGTATCCTGGCCGTCGTCATTCTGCTTGGATTCAGCTTTCCGGCGTTGCTGCAATTACAACGAACCCCACCACTTCGGGTGCTTCGAAAAGACCTGGTAGCGGCGCCACTGTCGACGCTATTTTCTTATATTGTCGTGATCGTTCTGATTACTGTGCTGATGCTGTGGTACACACGGGACACGGTTTTAATTGCGGCACTGTCCGGCGGTATTGTGGCAGCCTGGTTCGTTACATTGATCCTGACCAACGTGTTCACCCGCCTACTGGAATCGGTTGGCAAGCGCAGCTCCTTACCAGTACGTGCCGGACTGCGAAACCTGCGACGGCGCCAGATGAGCACGCGGGTACAGCTGCTTGGGTTCGGGCTGACCGGAATGGCCATGCTGGTGGTGCTTCTGGTGCGTGGAGAGCTGATCAACACCTGGCAGGACCAATTACCTGACCAGGCCCCGAATCATTTCGTGCTCAACGTGCTGCCCGAGGAAGGTGCTCCATTCCAACAATTCCTGCTGGACAATGATATTAATTCCCAGCCGCTGTACCCCGTGGTCCGCGGTCGGCTTACTCATATTAACGAAGTACCGGTGAACGAACGGATTAGCAAAGAAGACAACAACACCGATGCCGACGGCACCCCCAGGGAAATCAATCGCGAGCTGAACCTGACCTGGGCAGAACAGCTTCCCAGTGATAACCGGATTGAGCATGGCCAATGGTGGAGTGACGCGACACAAGATAAAACCGGCGTATCCATCGAAGCAGAACTGGCAGAAAAACTGGGCCTCAAGCTCGGTGATGAACTGACTTTTTTCGTCGCCAATCAAACTTTTATCGCCCACGTCACCAGCATCCGCAGCGTAAAATGGGAATCCTTTCAGCCTAATTTCTATATGATATTCAATCCCGGCGGCCTGGAAGACCTGCCTTTTACTTACCTAACCAGTTTTTATCTTCCGTCGGAGTCCAAGCCATTATTGAAAAAAATGGTGCAACGATTCCCCGCCATCACGCTTCTGGAAGTGGATGTAATATTGAAACAGATCCGTACAATACTGGATCAGGTCAGCGCTGCCGTGGAATTCATTCTTCTTTTTGTCCTGGCGGCGGGCCTGACTATCACCTTGGCGACCCTGGTCACCACCATGCCCCAGCGCTACCGGGAGGGGGCCCTCATGCGCACTCTGGGAACCACCAGCAAGCAATTGATAATGCAACAGTGGAGTGAGTTTTTCGCCATCGGCTTCCTGTCCGGATTGGTGGCCTGCTTCGGTGCGGAACTGGTGCGATTGGCTATTTATATTAAGTTATTTGCCCTCCCCTATACGCCGTCCCTCTGGATCTGGATAATAGTGCCCCCAACCTTGGGGTTGCTGATCGGAGGCGCCGGTCAGATCAGCAGCCGCAGAATCTTGCGAATGAGTCCGGTAACCGCTCTCAGAGAGTAGCTTTTTAAAGGCAGTCCTTACATGTCCCTACTTAGAATACGTGACCTCCACCTGGCCTTTGGCGGCCCCGAGTTGTTGAGCGGTGCTCAGTTGATCCTGGAAAAGGGGGAACGGGTCTGTCTTGTGGGGCGCAACGGCACCGGCAAATCGACGCTGCTAAAGATTGTCAGCGGCGAGATCAAACCCGACGAAGGCCAGATAGAGATCGCCCCGACCACCAAAATAGCCTGGCTGGAACAGGAGGTACCGCGGGATGCCCAGGGCAGCATTTACGACGTCGTGGCATCTGGCCTGGGCAAAGTTGGCGAACTGATTAAGCGTTACCACGACTTGATCGAAGCCATGGCCAGTGGCGATGAAGACGCTTTCACTCAATTGGAACCGGTCCAGCGTGATCTCGAGGCAATGGACGGCTGGGGATTGCAGCAACGGGTGGAAACAACGCTATCAACTCTATCATTGGACGGCGATAATCAATTCGAGGATCAGTCCGGAGGAGTGAAACGCCGGGTGTTACTGGCTCGGGCACTGGTGCAGGACCCGGACATTCTGCTTTTGGACGAACCGACGAACCATCTGGACATTGACTCGATCGCCTGGCTCGAAGAATTCCTGCTCAATTTTCGCAATAGCGTTCTTTTTATTACTCACGACCGAGCCTTTCTTAGCAAACTTGCCACCCGCATCGTTGATTTGGACCGCGGACAACTCACCAGTTGGCCTGGTAATTACCAAACCTATCTAGAGCGTAAAGCAGAGCACCTCAATGCCGAAGCCTTGGAATGGGACCGGTTCGACAAAAAGCTTTCCCAGGAAGAGACCTGGATTCGCCAGGGCATCAAGGCACGTCGCACTCGCAACGAAGGCCGGGTTCGGGCTTTGGAAGAAATGCGCAAGCAACGTTCCCAGCGAAGGGAACGTCAGGGCACCATGAGCGCCACCATTCAACAAGCGGAATCCAGCGGCAAAAAAGTCATAGAAGCAAAGCATCTGCAACTCAGTTTTGGCGGACAAAGCATTATCGATGATTTCTCGACCCTGATCCTGCGGGGTGACAGAATCGGTTTCATTGGCCCCAACGGCATCGGCAAATCCACGTTAATCAAGGTTTTACTGGGCCAGATGCAAGCCGACTCGGGCACGGTCAATATGGGCACCAACGTAGAGGTTGCCTATTTTGACCAACTACGCGGGCAGTTAAATGAAAGCCAGAGCGTACGTGAAAACGTAGGGCAAGGCAGCGATACTGTGACAATCAACGGGCAGGATAAACACGTCATTGGCTATTTGCAGGATTTTCTGTTTAGCCCTGATCGGGCCCATACGCCGGTTAAAGCCCTATCCGGAGGCGAACGGAATCGGCTGCTGCTGGCCAAACTCTTTACTCAGCCGGCCAACCTGCTGGTGCTTGACGAGCCGACCAACGACCTGGACATTGAAACGCTGGAACTACTGGAAGAACTGGTGGACCAATTCCAGGGGACTATTCTATTGGTAAGCCACGATCGTCAATTTCTTAACAATATCGTGACCAGCACCCTTGTGTTCGGAGGCAACGGTAAAATAGACGAGTTTGTCGGTGGTTATGACGATTGGCTGCGGCAGCGTCCGGCTGTGACTTCGCCACAGTCGGACACCAAGAAATCAGCCCAGACTGCAGCTCAACTTAATACCCAAGCAGAACCCGTAAAACCCGGTGCCACCAAACCCAGAAAACTTAGTTACAAGGATCAAAAGGAGCTGGAATCATTGCCCTTGGCAATAGAAAAGCTGGAACAATCCCTGGAAGACTTACACCAGAAGCTGGCCAACCCTGACCTATATCAGGAATCGCCTGACCAGGTAAACGAGCTGACTCGCAAGGCAGGCGAGCTGGAAACCGAGCTTGAAGCCACCTTTGAGCGATGGGAAGAATTGGAAGCTTTGCGTAATGGCGCATAAACTCTGAAAATGGCAATATGCACAACAACCCTAAACAATAAAAAATTTCACCCTATTAAAATCAGGTCAGGAGAATGCAATGCCTGTAGAAAGTACCCTTTCCAGCGATGGAAAAGCCCTTACCATTGGTATCAGTGGCCGCTTTGATTTCGAAATCGTGCAAGAATTCCGGAGTGCCTATGCGGAGCACAATAACCTAGATTACATAATCGACATGAGGGCCTGCGAACACATGGACAGCTCGGCTCTGGGTATGTTGCTGAATATGCGCAAAAGCCTGGGAGACAACGCCCGAATATCATTAATTAATTGTCGCCCTCAGATCAAAAAAATTCTGACCATTTCCCGTTTCGATAAAAAGTTCATCATTGAATAAAGTCGATGAAGACATCAGTGACAGCCAGGAATCGGCTAAAGCGATGAAAATTTTAGTGGTGGACGACACGGAGGCCAATCGTCGGTTACTCGGCTGGATGCTAGAAGACGAAGGTCACACAGTGCAGGAGGCGGAGAACGGCGAACTGGCCGTCGCGCTGTTCAAGGAGACGAATCCCGACCTGGTTCTGATGGATGTCATGATGCCTATTATGGATGGGTTTGAAGCCACCAAAGCGATCAAAGAATATCTGGGCGGCAAGCACGTACCAATTATCTTTTTAACTGCTTTATCGGATGATGCCTCGCTGGCAAAATGCTTATCTATTGGTGGCGATGATTTTCTTAGCAAACCCATTAACGAACAGGTGTTACAGGCAAAAATCAAAGCGCACAGCCGAATCAAAGATCTGAATGAACAGCTCAATGAACAAAACGCCAAACTCACTAAGATGCACCAGCTCACAGAACACGAACACAAGATTGCCAAAACCGTATTCGAAGGCGCACTGGCAGCCAGTAAGCTGGATGACCCCAATATCCGCCATTACATCTCCCCCGCCGCCACTTTCAATGGAGACCTGTTATTAGCGGCTTATAGCCCATCCGGGGGCCTCTATACACTAATGGCTGATTTCACCGGCCATGGTTTACCGGCTGCAATCGGCGCGGTACCGCTTTCGCAGGTATTTTTCGATGCAACAGAACAAGGGGTCTCCGTCAGCAGTATTGCCCGCGACCTCAACCGAAGCCTCGAAAAGTTTTTACCCGATGACATGTTTGCCGCTGCGGCGATTGCCGAGCTGAACGCAGAAGGCACTCGGGTCACCCTATGGATGGGCGGTATGCCCGACGCCATATTGACTGATCATAAAGGTCGATTGAAACAAAAAATACAATCCGCGCATATGCCACTCGGCATCTTGGAGGATCATGAATTTGAGAGAGAACCTTTCATTCTTGAAGTGGAAACAAACGACAGGCTATATGTATATACTGACGGCATTCCCGAGGCACTAAACTGTAACGGCGTAATGTACGGCGAAGAAAGGCTGCTGCAACACTTCAGCAGTAGTAAGCCCAATGCATTTAACGAATTGATTAACGATGTCATTGATTATACCGGCCACAAAGGGCAAATCGACGACATTACTTTGCTGGAACTCACCTGTCGCCCGGTGCAATCGGACCAGGTCAACCCCGCTCCGACATTTGATGCAGCCCACACTCTCCCTTGGCAGTTCAGGATGACGTTGACGGCAAAGGAATTATGTCAGGGCCACTCCCCGGTTGGACAATTAACGGACATGGTGGGTAATGCTCCCGGCATCGAAGCCCACAAAGATTACCTCCACACCATATTGACGGAGCTGTTTGCAAACGCGTTAGAGCATGGCATTCTGAAATTAGATTCTGACCTGAAACGTACCGAACAGGGATACCTGGATTACTACCAGCAACGGGCACACAAGCTCAGATCACTCAACCAGGGTGAACTAGAAATAAACATCCGCTTTTATGTCAACGACCACACAGGTTATCTAATGATTCAGCTGGATGACAGCGGACCCGGTTTCGATATAAACAGCCGCAATGCATCGGGAGACAATGACTCCTTCGGCCGTGGAATTGAGTTGATTGAGTCTTTATGTGACAGCGTTACTTATAGTCAGAACGGGACCCGGGTGGAAGTGACCTATCGTATTGATGACTAGCCAATAGTTAGCTCAGCAATTCCTGCCGATACGCTGAAGGGGTTTTACCCGTCCACTTTTTGAATGCACGATGAAACGAACTGGCTTCAGAAAAACCCATTAACAACGCAATCTCATCAATTGTTAATTCCGGCTTTGATAGATAATAAATTGAAGCATCTTTACGGATACTGTCCTTGATTTCCTGGTAACTGGTGTTCTCATCTTTCAGACGCCGACGCAAGGTCTGCGGCGTCATTGCCAGCTTGTCACATACCACCAGAAAATCAGGGAAATTATTACCAAATTCTTTACTGATAATGCCACGGATCTGGGCATTAAGGCTGGCATTTTCAATATCGCCATCCATTAGCTCTTCCAACGATGCACGTAAAAATTTACTCAAAGATAACTGATTCTGCACCAACGGCATGGTCATAAAGCGACTATCCAAAACAATTTCACTACGCGCCTGTTGATAGTGCACCTGACAGGGAAACTGAGATGAAAACTCCCCGTCATCCAGACATTCAAAATCAAGATTAATCCGTTTCGGTACTATTTGCTGGCCTACCAACCAACTAAGAAAACGCAGGGTTAAAAACACCACAGCCTCAAGGATGTGTGCACGAAACAACAACTCGCCGCGGGATTCAAAGCGGATAATAGCTTCATCATCGGAGGGAATTAACCTGGAATATATCGCGAAATCAAACAACTCATAGAACTTGATACCGCGGCGGATGGCCTTTTCAAGCGTGGCACAATTGATTACAGCATGCGCCATCATACTGAAGGTACCCGGCTTGGATACCCTACCGAAACCCAGCCCCATAAATTCATCTTCGGTGTGGCGCATGACCGCCAGCATCAGATGGATAAAAGACTTTTTATCGACACGCCCCTCAGCATCGTTGAGCAACCCGACATCGATGCCACACTCCTGTAACAACAACTCGGTCGTTAATCCACTGCGTTTTGCGCCTTCCAGCAGCAAGATGACCTGATTTATAGGAATTGAACTCACACTTACCACAGATGCCTTTAATTTATTATTAATCAGCGAGTTGGCAGGCCTTGACGGGCACGCAACGTTATACGAGTATTTTTATTCTACGTCAAAAAGGAACAAGATTAAGCGCCTAACTTTACTGGCTTCCGCGTGCAACTTCCAGCAGCATGTCGTATTAGGTCAGGAAAATTGGCACATTACGTCATTGTTGAGGGCACACCTGCGCACAATAATAAGTTTAAAATGGATAATTAAAATTCAATGGCTTACGCATGCTGCGTAAGCCCACCGGAGAGTAAGATGAGTCAAGACAACAGAGCCATATTCGAAGAAGAACATAATGTATTCCGCGAGAACTTTCGCCGGTTCTGTGAAGAAGAAATCGTGCCTTATCAGGAAAAATGGCTTGAGCAGGGTATCGTAGACCGGGAGATCTGGGAAAAAGCCGGTGAGAATGGCTTTCTGGCACCCAACGTAGACGAAGAGTACGGCGGCCTCAGCCTGGACGATTTTCGCTACTCACAGATCATGATCGAAGAGCTGGCACATATTGGTGAATCCGGTTTTGCCCTGGGCCTGCATAACGATGTAATTGCCCCCTACCTCACCGCCTATGCCAATGAAGAACAAAAGAGCCGCTGGTTACCCGGCGTCTGCAGCGGGGAAACCATCCTGGCTATTGCGATGACCGAGCCCGATACCGGCAGTGATTTGCAAGCTATCAAATCCAAACTGGAAGACAAAGGCGACCACTATATTCTGAATGGCTCCAAGACCTATATCAGTAACGGTATTATCTCCGACCTGGTCGTGGTGGTTGCCAAAGCCCCCGAAGGCATCACTCTGGTCTGTGTGCCGCGCGGTGCCGAGGGCTTTAATCGAGGCCGCAACCTTAAGAAAATGGGAATGAAATCCCAGGATACCGCCGAGTTATTTTTTGAAAACGTGGTAGTGCCTAAAACCGATGTTTTGGGTCAACCCGGTCAGGGTTTTATCTACCTGATGCAAAAGCTGGCGCAGGAGCGGTTGGTCACAGCATTAGGCGCCATCGGCGGCTCGCACTTTGCCTTCAATGAAACCCTGAAATTTGTCAAAGAGCGCACCGCGTTCGGCAAACCCATCGGCAAATTTCAGAACACGCGTTTTAAAATGGCGGAAATGAAAACCGAAATCACCATTGGACAGGTGTTCGTAGACAGTCTGGTGATGAAGTTATCCGAGGGCAAATTGGCTCCGGACGAAGCCAGCATGGCTAAATGGTGGTGCACAGATTTATATAACCGGGTAGTCGACCAAGGCGTTCAATTCCACGGCGGTGCAGGCTATATGATGGAGTACCCCATCGCTCGTGCCTATGTAGATGCTCGTATTACTCCGATCTTCGCTGGAACCAATGAAATCATGAAGGAAATCATAGGTCGAGGGCTTGGTCTGTAGTCAGCAAAGGGCTAGCTGCAGACAGTTGCCTTTCAGCTGTCTGCAAGAGGGAAACTCAATATAAAGAAGCACTGTAGGCCACCATGGCTGCAATTCGCTTTGACGAACGCGTCGTAATCGTTACCGGAGCAGGCAACGGTTTGGGTAAAAGTCATGCGATGGAATTTGCGCGACGCGGCGCCAAAGTGGTGGTCAATGATCTGGGTGGTAATGCGGCCGGTGACGGTGGCGGGAAAAGCGCAGCCGATGCAGTGGTCGAAGAAATCATAGCCAGCGGTGGCGAAGCGGTCGCTAGTGACGACTCCGTTATCGACGGTGACAAAATTGTTCAAACCGCAATGGATAATTTCGGTCGTATTGATGTAGTTATTAACAATGCAGGCATCCTAAGGGATAGAAGCTTTGCAAAAATGACCGAACAGTCACTCCGCTGGTGATTAAACTGTGCGATGAGAACAGCACTGAAAGTGGCGGGCTATATGAGGTCGGGGCGGGATGGATGGGCCGGTTACGCTGGGAACGTTGTAAGGGTATCGGCTTCAAAAGGGTATCGGCTTCAAGCTGAGCGATGGTTTCACTGCAGACGACGTCAACGAACAGTGGGGTCAGGTAGTCGACTTTACTGATGCAGACCACCCGGAGAACGGCCAGGATGCCATGATCAAAATGATGACCAATCTTGGCAACCGTTGACCGCCTGAATCCGGCAACCAAACTACAACGCGCCACCACGATACTTAGCCAACTGCCTGCTTAGCGCAACCAGTTTACCCCGAGAATCCCAGATCTCGCCATCCTCCTCCATTAAGCCATTTATCAGATAGCGGGTTTTGAAACGACAGGTCAGGTCACCCGGCGCTGGCTTGGCCCGAACCTGTACGGTTAATTCAAGCGTCGGCACCCATCCCACCGCCCCATATTTAGAAAACGTCGTGGGTGGCACGCAATCAGAAAAGAAAGGCAGCGACATCACATCGGGTTCAGTGCCATCGCGGAAAAAAGCAAACAGCTCATGTTCTGGCCGATCAATCGTTTTTCCTCTCAACCATTCGGCGGTGGTGGCTGAAAAGAGAAGCTCCACCCGCTCATGTATCGCCATAAACCGAGGAGAGGTCCGGCAGGTATCCCTATTTATGACCGGAGGTTGATCCCCCACCCAGGTGGTGCCAGCGGTTTTATCCAAATCACCATAACTGGCTGTAAAACGGATTCTTTCACGTCCTTCCTGCATAAATCGCAAGGATCCGGTGGACACCGTATTTCCCTCTCGAATTACATCCACCTCCAACTCAACCGGCCCGGCAGCCGCCTTTTCAACGAAATGGCCAGTGATTGTCAACGGATCGGGATGCGACAGCGCTTCACGAAACGCTCTTGCCGCTATAGACATCATATATCCGCCATTCGCAATGTCTCCCACGCCCCAACGATTGCTAACCTGCGCTGAAAAGCGCCCATCTCCTTGGGCCGTGACCTGTGTATCCTTCCAAAAATCACTCATACTGCTTCTCTATAACAACTCTGAATTTATAAACGCTACAATAGTGAAAAGAACCCCATGGGGTTGTGCGTGCGAGCCACGGACATAGTGAAGATGAAGGCCAGCAAGGCAGCAAAAAACGCCACAATACGAATCGTTTTGGTTTTACCCCGCTTCAGGGCTACCACACCCAACACTATATAGGCGATCAAAGCCACTACCTTTACTGTCAGCCAATCTTGCTGAATCGGATATTGCTGCGACATCACACACAAAACAATGGCACACAGTAACAAGAGCGTGTCATTAACATGAGGTAGAATCTTCACCCACTTTTTCTGCAGCATTCCGGAATTTGCCATCATCCAAAAACCCCGGATCAAAAATAATAAACCACTGATCACAGCGAACATCATGTGGCTGTGCTTGAATGCAAGATACATAGATTACCCCAGAGAGAGAAATGTCGTTTAACAAAACCGCATACGATAAGTTGATTCGGCCGGATGGGCAACCTCAATATGGTTGTTTTACCCAGTCAATGAAGGAAATTAACCACGCCGATTTCGATTATCGGACGGTTATGGATCGCCCCGCCTCCCGCCTTCAGAAACACTTTGGCCTGAACCAATTTCAATTCTTGACCGTGCAAAGTGATCGCTACGTGCTGGCATGCGCCATCGCCGATGTGCGATATGCCGCCACCGCGTTTATTTATCTGTTTGACAGCGAATCCCGCACAATGAGCACCCAGCGCTTTACACAACCCATGGGATTACGATGCCAGCTCTCCAACCAGCCTCACAATGGCCGTAGTTATTTTATCAAAGGTCGCAATCAGTTCGAAATTATTGCCACCGATGCACCCAACCAGTATCACCTTACCGCCCGCCTCAACAAGCAGATTGCCGTCGACTTGGTACTGACACAACCCGAACAGCTTCAGCCTCTGGCGGTGTGTACCCGCGCGGGCTACAACGGTTGGGCTTTTACAGAAAAGCTTACCGGATTAACTGCTTCCGGCGTTATCGCCTGGGGAGGCAGAAACATCACTGTGGAAAGTGATAATTTTCTGGGTAGCAGCGACTGGAGTTGTGGTTATATGCGCCGCGAAACGGCATGGAACTGGGCGAGCTTTTGCGGCACCGATAATGCCGGGAGAACGGTTGGCCTCAATCTGGCAGCCGGTGTAAACGAAACGGAATATAACGAAAATGGTTTCTGGATCGATGGAAAACTAAATCGTGTGGGCCCGGCTATTTTTCAGTTTAATCGATTTAACCGGATGCAACCCTGGACGATCACGACTGAAAATAGCCAAGTAGATCTGAAGTTTATTCCGGAAGGAAATTTTAATGAAAAAGTTAATGCGGTTTTCGTCGCGTCCAACTTCAGTCAGTTACCGGGTAAATATTCTGGCACACTGACCTGCGATAGCGGCAAAAAAATAGTGCTGGAGCGTGTAACAGGGTTGGCTGAAGACCATTACGCCAAGTGGTAGCCTGCAGAAAAAGAAAAGCCGCGTTGACAACTAACGCGGCTTTTCAACCGTGGCTGCCGAATTATTTAACGGTATAGATAACCCGTAAACCTTCCGTCACTCCGGCCGCATCGATATACCCGATGCTATCTTCGTTTTCCAGGATTACTTCAACCACTTCTGCTTCGTCAAAATACTGCTTGGGTGGTTTACCCTTACCGGTGAAAATTAATCGAGACCAATAGGCGTTCAGCTGAGCCGGATCTTTATCAATTACCTTATCGTAAAAAATAGTTCTTATCTCGCTGCCTTCTGACACATCGACCGGAGTAAGACTGGCGCCGCCGATATCGTTACGCTTGCCCAGATACACCTGTTGTATTTCCGAAGCGGAAGCTTGCTGCACTGCAGACGCAGAATTAACCACAACAACGACCTCAGCAGATGCAAAACCAGCGGCTATCAAAAAACCAACTGCACCAAGCGCTCTTCCTATTTGAGTTTTAACGTTCATATCCATTCCCCCTTAAAATACAGCGTCGACTGAGAATGAATAAATCGCCGTGTGATTACCCACAGTGGCGCGATTGGTCGTGTCGGTCTGACTGAACAGGCCGATACCAGGCGCACTACCGTACGTTGGTGTGACACCTAACGGTCCTCCCGGAACGAACCCCGTCATGACCTCGTTTTCACCGAATCCTTCGTAAAAGGCGACTTCACCTTTCACTTTTACCCGACTGGAAAGATCGTAGTTGAGACCCAGGGTGTAGGATTGCTGTTGCCGGATCAGACCCGATATACCATTCCTGAGCTGCGTGTTAATTGCAGCGTATTCAGCGCCAGTAAGACCCACTCCGGGAATGGTGGTCGCCGCCAAGGGGCCTGCCAATGCCGTATCCAGCGTATCGAGATACGCCATTTGGGTATGGAACTTCTCGTCGCTGTCACTATCAGTGTAGGTTTTGGCGAACGTCAAATGTGGCATCCACTTACCGAATCGGTAGCCTACGGTAACATAGCCACTATCACCAGCGGGCTGAGAAATATCTTCGACCTGGAGATTGGCAATTTCACCCATCACCAGCAATGAGCCGTTATCATAGGAAACCGCTCCGGATATATACTCAACCTTATGATTATCCAACGCAAAGGATTGTAAAGGTGGAGCAGTCCCTAATGCCGGCGCCAATGCCGCTATCCCCGCACCGACAGCGATCGCACCATTGATACCATAATAAAGGTCATATCCGGGATCACCCTCGACACCCAGATCCGTCAATTGCAATTTGGAAGTACTGTAGGCCACGCGGAAGGTGAAGTCCGATACGTCGGCTTGCGTGACAAAAGACCACTGATTGTTATTAGTGAAAGACGCATTCAGCTCTTTCGTGTATCCGCTGGTGCTACCACCATATAGTTGAAACGTTACATTCACCGGCCCGACAGCCAAATCATAGAAAGCGGTTAAACCGTCAGTCTCGGTAATCGGAAGATTATAGAGTTCAATCGGAGGTCTAACCCATGGATAGGCATAACCTACATCCAGGTATTCCGACATTAGATAATAAGGGAGACGGGTACGCCCCAAGCGCAATTTAAAATCGTCTGTAACTTCGTAATCCAGATAAGCCCAGGTCGCTTCAACGTTGTAATCGTCCAGCCCTTTGCTGGTAAGCTGACCGGTCGCCGAAATGTTGTCGCTAACTTCGAAGGTCATCTGAACACCGAACTTGGTGACCGAGGAAGAATTGTAATCGTCACCAATTCCATTGCTGGTCAACACAAGATCATCGCCGTCATTCGTGGCAAAACCGCCGGAGAAAAATCCATTGATTTTCAAACGATCGGACTGATCGGCCATGCGGGTTCTGTTTTCTTTCACGGCAGCTCTGGTGCCTTTAAGGCGATTTTCCAGGCGTTTAATTTGCTGTTCTTGTTGCTCTAGCCTGCTCTCCAGTTCTGCGGTGGTTGCGGCTAATACCGTCGCGCTGGAGAAGCATAGAGTGAAGGGCAACAAGGCTAAGGTCGCTTTCTTCTTAACCATTGGTGATTCCTTTAGTTTGTGTCGACAAAAATCCCAGTTATTACCGAAAATGGACTGGCAGCATGGTAATAACAATGAAAGACCTCTGCTGTCTATCGAAGAATAGGCCATATAGCGACAACATCCAAAAAAATCACAAAAAATAGGCCACAACCTTATGATTTAATGAAGAAATACCTCATAAAGCTCATTTATTAACCAGAATAAACAGTCATAGAACGCCTGCAATTTAAGCTTTAAGGGTGTTTTCTAGGGTTATTAATCAGACAAAAAAATGCCCGCTGGGAGGCGGGCAAAGGGAATGCCCGATGAGGTCCGGGCGAGAAAGTACGTTTCATTCAACAACAGGATCGGTCGGCACAACCAAATTCTGAGGCGGGATAAGCATTTCTATCACCACCATGAAAAGCAGGTTACCAACTATTTTTAGAATAAACATACTAAACGGGATCCCGGTCTGACCCACACCTCAATGCGTTAGCCGATTTCGTCTAAAGCCACTCTCGGTTCAACCACATCAACTCTGCGTCGATACGTTCAATGCAATACTGTTCAATATCGGACAATCGTTTTTCCAGCGGCGGGCGGGCATTCCCCACCATCACCAGCGCCATACCTGCACGTTGCCATTCATCCAGAAAAGCGACCTCAGCAATGGAGACATTAAATTGATTGTGAATTCGATCTCGCACCCGATTTATAATCTGACGTTTTTGTTTGAGGGACTGACTGTAGGGAATATATATTTCGAATTCTGTATAAAGAATTTGCGTTGAAGTCATTTATAAAAGGCGGCTTTGAGCCTGCGAACCAAGGTCTAGAAGAACGATCTGCTGTTCAGTCAGGCCTAACCTAAGCACCGAACAATAATCGGGTCGGTAGTTTACTAGCTTAACATCGCCCCGGATACTGCCGACGACAACATTGAGCACCATAAAATGAGTTACGATGATCGTAGGCGTTTGAATGGCTCTGATAGAGTTCAGGATGTTATCACGCCATCGGTGCAAACCCTCTTCCAGTTGCGGCCATTTTAAATGAGAGCTTGCCCGTAACCAGTCTAGCCGCTTTTCCAAAGGCACCAGCGCTGGCGTAGGAATTTCACAAAAGTTGTTATCAATCGTAACCGGCAGATGCAGCGCTTGACATAGGGGGCTTGCCGTTTGCCGAGTACGCTGCATGGGGCTACTGATTATGCTCCGGATCTTTTCCTGGCGTAGGACCGGGACTAGACCCAGTGCTTGACGAGTTCCCTCCTCGCTTAATCCGGGGTCAGGGTTTTCTTGCCAGCTAGCGGCGGCCTGGCCATGGCGAATACATAAAATTTCAATCATCTGCCAAGGCTAGCTTAATGGATCTTTCAATAGAAGGGCTTTGCTTATTTAAAATTGCCAGTTGTAACTGAACTCTACGAGATACGCCGTAATTTCTGACGTAAAGTTTAATCCGGCATAAGGGTTATATAAAAAGTTGGTTAGCTGATCCTCACTGTTTGCGTTAGTGCTACTTCCTGCAGGCACATTAGCTTCAGTGTGGTAATAGCCCAACGCAAAATCAAAGCGCTGTTCTTTTTTCCAGTCATAGCCGAAACCAATAGAATATAAATTCCCATCACCGATAGGCAATAACACATCCTGCTTGTGCCAGGGAATTGAGGATTTTCGAGGTTCCCAGCCCGCTCGCAGTGTTAGGCGGTCGCTATACTGATGCTCAACGCCAAAAGCAAAGTTCCATACGCTTTCGTAGTGACGCGGTATAATCAACTTATCGATATCAGAGTACTTGGGAGCGATCACGCTGGCCAGCCTGGCAAATTCCTGCGGCTCATCAAAGTCGATATGCAAACCGTCCCAAACTTCCCAATCGGTCCATTTTGCATCCATATTGAACTTCCACGCGGGAAGTATCTGAACACTGATTCCGGTAGAAAAGTGAGCTGGCGTTTTTAAGTTTACCCTCGCATCTCCGGTTTGTATGCCGACGCCATCCGGTGAGTTTTGTAAACCGTTGGGCAGTCCCAGAAGCCGGACCAAAGAGGGAACATCACGATTTAAACCACCAAAGACCGCTTGCCAATCGTCAGAATAGGTCATGCGATAGGAACCCTCCATTCGGTTCATGGCTTCACTCTCGTACACCATGCCCCAGGTCAACCAAGATGTCGGCTCCCACAGCAAACCGAATGAAAAGGTCGTGCTGAGCCCGGTTTCCACATCCACCTCCAAAGTAGCCGCCTGATCAAACGGGCCGAAAGCCCCTTCACAGGCACTCAAGCCCAAGCAATTGGCTTGCGAACCCAGCTGCTGCAACAAATTATCGACCACAGCAAGGGCTACGTTGGGCACCCGTAGATCGGTGAAAGCTGAAATGCCTTGGTAGGAAAAGTGGATACCCGCCCCAATCGACCATTCGTCGTTTAACTTGAAGCCAATGGTGGGAGAAAAATAAGTAATGCGGGTAAGCGCCATCTCGCGCCCCATGAATCGCCCCGGGTTATCCTCGTTTCGGCCATAACCGGCGGCCATAGGCGAGTACGCGGCTGTCCCTATTGTGTAATTGGCCCCTTCCGGAGCAAAAGCAGCGCCGCCCGTGGGCACCACCAAAAAATCAAGAGGCCATTCGGTTCTTCCACCCACAAAGGGGACTTTCAAATAAATGCTATCTGCCTGACTACGGGTGTTGTCAACGGAGTCGTCGTATCCCCACTTATCAATCTCTGCCTGTGCCTGTGGTGAAAAATGCCCAAACTCTACATCGAAGTTGAAACTGGCCGCAGCGACTTTAAAGAGGGCTTCGCGACCTTTTAATCGCGCCAGGCCAGCAGGATTAAAATGGATGGAATCCACGCCTGGTGGATCTGCAGTGACTGCGTTGCCCAAAGCCAACGCGATAGGGTTGCCAATCGTCAGGTTATTCACCAGTTCGCCATAACTCAGCTGAGGGCCAAGCAAAAAACAGGTTACAAGAGTACAACGTAACCAACAACCAGGGCGCTGGCTCTCAAATACCGTCAACATGAAGTCCCTCAAAATGTCCTGAAGCACCTTGCGATCGTGCCCCGGCACTTTATACCGTTGTTTTTATTAGTGATTATTATTATTAATCGTTCGGCTCTGAAGCATGCCTGCGTACTGACACGCCAGCAAGTGAGACATTTTTTAATATTTGTCTAGTCTATGCCAGCTACGATCTTTTTCAAGCGCTTTTTTACAGGCCAAAAAACAGTCCATAAAATCGAACTAATTCAATAAATTAAAGTCTTTTTTAGACAAACTCACAGTGACTGGTTGGGGATAGGTTACACTTAGGAGTACTCAACGACAGATCATGCTTGATCTTTAGCCGCGTGCCGTAATATGGTGAACGCATACAAAGTTATTTTGTTTATTTCCCGGCCCTGTCTGACGTGGCTGAAAATTATTGGTAAAAAGATGAATTTAACCCGTAATACTTTGCTCTCATCCTTCACTCTTGCACTAGCGTTCGCTCTCTCAGCCAACCACTCTTTTGCAAATATTCCTGAATACCACGACCTGGAGCCGAACCGCGCTCAACAAATTACCTCCGTGCGGATACTGGAAGGGGTAAATCGCTGGCATTTACGCAAACATCAGCTGGATAACGCCCTGTCTGAGGAGTTTTTTGACCGCTATATTGAAACCCTGGATTCCGGTAAAGCCTATTTTCTGGCGTCCGATATACAGGCATTCGAGCCTTACCGGGACCAATTGGACGAAGCCCTCCAGAGCAGCGATCTGAAGCCGGCGTTCCAGATCTTTAACCGCTACCAAGAACGGATTTCTGAGCGCCTGAAATACACTATCTCCTTAATACAGAAAGGCATCAAAAACCTGGATTTCACCATTGATGAAACCTTGGAGCGCGATCCGGACAAAAGCCATTGGGCAAAAAATGAAAAAGAGTTAAACGACCTTTCCCGCCGCAGGCTTAAAGACACCATCATATCGATGCGCTTGATGGGCAAAAAAGATAAAGACATCGAGAAAACACTGAAGAAGCGTTATACAAACCAACTCAACCGGGTGAATCAGGCCAACAGTGAAGACGCCTTCGAGCTCTACATGAATGCTTTTACCCAAATATACGACCCCCATACTCAATACTTTTCACCCAAAGTGTCTGAAAATTTTGACATTAATATGAATCTGCAGTTAGAAGGCATAGGTGCCGTATTACAAAGTGATGAAGAGTTCACCAAAGTCGTCAGTCTGGTCACCGGTGGTCCGGCGGAAAAAGGCCAGGAACTAAAAGAGGCCGACCGGATTATTGGTGTCGGGCAAAGCCGCAATAAAATCGTGGACGTGGTCGGCTGGCGCCTTGATGAAGTCGTACAACGTATACGCGGAAAAAAAGGCACCACTGTCTTTCTGGAAGTCATACCTGCCAGTTCAAAGAGCGATTCCGATACCCGGGTCGTCAGCATTAAACGAGATACCGTGAATCTCGAAGACCGGGCAGCTCAGTCGGACACCATGGAAATAGAAACGGAAGAAGGCCCGAAAACGTTCGGCGTCATCAACGTTCCCGCATTTTACGCCAATCTGTCCTGCCAAAAGCATTCCGGAGACAACTGCCGTTCAACTACTCACGATGTCAGCGAGCTTATCAAGAAGCTAAAGGCCAAAAAGGTCGACGGGCTGGTCGTGGATTTGCGTAACAACGGTGGCGGCTCTTTAACCGAAGTGAATGACTTGCTTGGACTTTTTATCAAAACCGGCCCTACTGTACAGATAAAATCGTCGAGCGGTAATGTGGAAGTGCTGGAAGATGACGACCCGAGTGTGCTGTATGACGGCCCGCTGGCAGTAATGGTCAACCGTCTCAGTGCATCGGCTTCCGAAATATTTGCCGGTGCAATTCAGGATTATCAACGCGGCATCATTGTCGGTGACCGGACCTTCGGCAAAGGAACAGTGCAATCTCTACAACCCCTTAACTATGGCTCCCGCGGAGACCGCCTGAAAGTTACGATGGCTAAATTCTATCGGGTATCAGGCGTCAGCAATCAACATGCGGGCATTGTTCCCGACATAGAATATCCAAGCCTGATTGACCACGAAGAGATCGGTGAAAGCTCCTTGCCGAACGCGCTGCCTTCCGATCAGATTCGTCCGGCCCGTTACTATCACGATACGGAGCTCGAATCTGCCCTGACCTTCCTGCGTGCAGCCCATAACAAACGGGTGGATCACAACCCTGAATTTCAATACGTACGTGACCAAATGGCGAGCCTGGAAGTGGTACGCAATAAAACCGAAGTGAGCTTGAATTGGAAAGCACGCCAACAGGAAAAGGAAGACCTGGAACAAAAGCGCCTGCAAATTGAAAACAAGCGCCGCAGCGCCAAGGGCGAAAAGCCTTTCAAGGACATCGAGCAATTAAAGTCTGAAATGGAGTCCGAGTCTAATGAAGAGTCAGCTGCGGCAGGCAAACATGGAATCGAGATTGATTACGAGCTAAAGGAAACAGGTCACGTACTGGCAGACTTCATCGAGCTACACCTGCAGCAAACCAGAATGGCAGCTCAGTAATGCCATTCCAGCTTGATCACAGACTGGCAAATGACACCTATCCGGTACAGGACACCCCGGAACACCTGTTGCTGATGATGAACGAACGGCGTTACCCCTGGTTCATTGTCGTCCCCAAGGTGTCAAACGTAACGGAGTGGCATGAGCTGACCCGACGACAGCAAACGGATATCCATTTGTTTTGCGTCAAACTGGGTGAATCGATCAAGCAAGCCTTTAGCGTGACAAAAATAAACACAGCGGCGTTGGGCAACGTCGTCAGTCAACTGCATATTCATGTGATTGGTCGCCACCCGGAGGACGATGCCTGGCCAAACCCTGTCTGGGGATTCGCCCCTCCCGCCCAAGCAATGGATCAGGCGACAAAAGAACATCGTATTGAAAGCTTAACACGACAATTCAATCTGACGCAGACGTAGAGTTACCAGGGTTCCCCAGTTATCGCTAACTGACATTGCAAAGTAGACTTTCGGATTTGTAATACAGAACACGGACGGCAAATTTAATAATATGGGAAAAAATAACCGCCGTATGCCCCGACCGCCCAAACAACTGCAAGCGCTTTTCGTTGTAGTTACCCTTTTACTTTTGACCCCGTCCTTAGCATTCAGCTTAATTATCGACGACAGCCAAAGCGTTTATAACCTCTCCCCAAACCTTGAAATCCTCGAGGACTCCGACAACTCTATCCGCATCTCTAATTTTCTGCGTGATCCAGACCAATATCCCTGGTTCCGGGTATCGGATACCGTACCGAATTTTGGATATAGTAAGAGCAGTTATTGGTTTCGAGTAAAACTCAGCAATCGCCACCCACTCCGCACAGAATGGCTGCTGGGGATCGACTATCCGATGCATGATTATCTGGATATTTATTATGTTCATAATAAATCGATTCTTCAGTCATATCATGTTGGCGACCGGCTCCCCCATGAACATCGCCCGATTGACCACCGCAACTTTATATTTCCATTCGTAATGGAAAACAGCGCATCCGTGGAAGTCTATATCCGTTTAAAAACAGAAGGCACGGTCAAAATGCCGCTTTACCTGTGGGAAGAAGCGGAATTCATCAAATCGGATCAGGGGTTTATGTTGGGCCAGGGTTTTTATATTGGCTCAATGTTTATCATGTTCTTCTATAACTTTTTCCTGTTTTTCGTGGTCCGCAACCGCTCTTACCTTTTTTATATTATGTACATTCTCTGCCAGGTATTTGCGTTTGCCATATGGCGTGGTTATGGCTTTCAATATCTTTGGCCTAACTGGCCAACCTGGAATCAGATATCCACTATCTTTTTCCTTGGTGGCACCATCACGTTTGCCATGCTGTTTTCGATTTTCTTTTTGGAAGCCAGGCGGTACCTGCCACGGATGTTCTATCTAATGTCGGGAATATCCCTGTTCGGCTTAGTGCTGCTGTTACTCAGTTTTGTAGCGCCCTATTCGGTGCTAATCAAATATGCTATGTATGGGCTTTTAATTACTATGCTGGTGAATTTAATAGCCGGAATACTGGCCTGGAGAAAGGGTGCCCATGTCGCCCGGTACTACACTCTGGCCTGGCTGATGGTTGCTAGCGGATTCAGTTTATTCGCACTCAATTATACCGGATTGATCCCCAGTAATTTCATTACTGAAAATGCCGGGCAGATCGGTTCGGCAGTGGAGGTTGCCCTCCTGTCAATGGCGTTCGGCAGCTTCTTTACCGAAGAGCGCCGCGCCAAGTCTAAAGCACAATCGCAACTACTGGAAAAAATGCGCGAAGCCTATAAAGCCCAAGCCGCCAGCACCGCAAAGAGT
>Ga0208570_1000148_pt1 | contig 35010 bp, 27 predicted proteins | sample DeeseametaMP1202_FD_184192 | JGI IMG/M metagenome (GOLD analysis project Ga0208570, IMG submission 184192) | Marine microbial communities from the Deep Indian Ocean - MP1202 (SPAdes) | ecosystem: Environmental > Aquatic > Marine > Oceanic | place: South Indian Ocean | collected 2011-03-08
CGTTATTCCCTGAAAGACTGGCTTGATGATTCTGCAAAAAAAACTAACTTTGAGCAGCACTCACATGGTAAATCCACAGTTACTATAGAAAACAAAATCCTGCAGCATATCTGCATAATGTTTCAAATTTCTGAAGAAGGACTTCATTCATATCGTCGTGACAGAAAACACATCAAAGCAAGACAGGCAGCCGTATTTTTGCTAAAAAAACTTACCTCACTGTCCCTGAGTGAAATCGGCAAAATCATAGGTCGTGACCATTCAACGGTCCATGCTACCTTGAAAAAAGTCGGCGAGAGAATGTTAAAAGATGATTTCTTTCAAAAACAAATGCAAACTTTCCTGCAGGAGTTTGAAGAAAAGCATGTTTCAAGGCGGACCCTTGAACAAAAACGCAGCTACCGTAATTGAGTCCCGGATCAATTAATTCAGCAAAAGCATTTTTCTCCTCTGTCTACTATAATTGCCTTTCCATACAATTTCAGCTAAATTTATCTGCAGACACTATTTCCACTGGGAACAAACATTCAGTCTGATTGTTTAATGAGTCTTAGATCAATCCTGATTCTTTTCAGATTGCAGGTTCTAATAATTTTTGCTTCTTCCGGATGTACAAGTTTGCAGAAAAAGATTTACATTAGCCATCCGGATAGTTTACGCAAACAAGTTAACATGGTTTGTTCAAACATAGATACGTCCAACTTCATTGTCAGAGATCTTCGAGTCTGGCTGAATCAGAAGGACGGCAAAGAGATTGAATTAAAACACTATAATTCTCTTCTTCCTGACGGCTATTATTTCTGTACCCGGCAGCAACGGAAGTCATCAATTCTCGAATGAATATACTAAATGCCTGAATCTGCTCCAGTAAAAATTCTGATCCGCACACCAAACTGGCTGGGTGATATGGTTATGTCAAGCGGATTTGTCCGCGCTGTTCTTGAAGCCTTTCCAGAATCACAGGTTGATTTAATCGTTAAATCCGGATTTGAAAAAATACCGCTTCCACATCGTGGACAAATAATTCCTTTTGATCCAAAAAAAGAAACTGCAGGAAATTTTGGAAAAACTTTGCGTGCTGAGAATTACGATTATTTTTATGTTCTGCCTCCAAGTTTTTCAGCTGCATGGATGGCACATAAGAGCAAAATACCGCACCGGATCGGCTATTCCGGAGAATTCAGAAGTTTTCTGCTGAGTTTGGCAAAAAAGCCGGAGGCTACCCCACGCTCACAACACTTACTCAAAGAGTACCTGAATTTATTGGCACCAGGGCTTTCTACAGAAAAATATCCTCCGCGACTAGAAATAACTCATGAATGGGCGGAAAAACAACTTGGCTCCTTGGAAATTTCTCTTCCTGAATCTTTTTTTGTCTTCACTCCGGGGGCTATTTTTGGCCCGGCAAAACAGTGGCCTCTAGAACATTTTCGTACACTTGCTACACTACTGCACAATGTTTTTGGAGATCCAATTCTCATTTTAGGTACCGAAGCGGATGTAAAATCTGGTGCTGAAATTTCTCTGGGACTAGACTTTGTTCAAAATTATTGTGGACAAACTTCCCTTTCGGAATTGCTCGCAATTTTAGCAAAAGCCAAGTTACTGGTTGGGAATGACTCTGGAAGCATGCATTTAATGAGCGCATTGCAGCGTCCGCAAATTGCCATTTTTGGCTCAACCTCTCCCGACTGGACTGCACCAATCAATCCTAATGCGACTGTACTTAGCCGCAATTTATCCTGCTCACCCTGTTTTTCAAGAACTTGTCGTTTTGCTCACTATGACTGCCTGAAACAAATTGAGCCTGAGTTGGTACTTGAAGAAACACTAAAACTCCTCACTGATAAAAACCAGACTGAAGCTTAAATCAGCTTCCAGATTGATTATTCATTCAGTTCTGATGATAATTAATCTGAGATGATTACATTTTTCTGAATTGTCGAATATTTATTTAACCTTAAATGTACAAAAGGATAAATCCTGAATTCTCTCAATTTTACATGTAGATAGGAAATGCAAATTATCACTTAGATTTCTTTGTACAGAATCATTATTTTCAGACATAAAAAAACCAATGGATTGGATACAGGCCATAGTGCTGGGCATTGTTCAGGGATTGAGCGAATTTTTACCGATCAGCAGTACAGCTCACTTAAGAATTGTTCCGGAATTACTCGGCTGGAGTGATCCGGGGACAGAATTTTCTGCAGTTATTCAACTGGGTACACTGGTTGCGGTGTTGCTCTTTTTCCGTAAGGATGTAGTCCAACTGTCCTTGGCGGCACTGGAAAGCCTCTGGCATAGGAACCTGTTTGAAACTCCAGAATCAAAAATGGCCTGGAGTATTGCAGCCGGAACTATTCCAGTAGTCGTCTTAGGTTTGGGATTTAAGGATTTCATCAAAAACGAGGCACGTGAACTCTGGGTGATCGGAACTGCATTAATAGTGCTGGCAATTTTTCTTTATCTTGCCGAAAGACTTTCGTCTCGCAACCGTGACATTAAACAATTAAGTTTTTTACAAATTCAATTAATCGGCCTGACACAGGCTTTGGCTCTGATTCCCGGCTGTTCCCGTTCCGGATCCACCATAATGGGTGGTTTGATGGTGGGTTTAAATCGTGAAGCTGCTGCGAGATTTTCTTTTTTGCTGGGATTGCCTGCGATTTTTGGCAGCGGTCTATACGAATTGAAGGAACTAATGGAAATTGGAATCAGCAGTGACCAATACATAAATTTAATTCTGGGAATTCTAGCTGCATTTGTTGTGGGCTACCTTTCGATAGAGTTATTGCTGCGTTTTCTCCGTAATCACGGCACTTTGGTTTTTGTAATTTACAGGATTGTGCTGGGAACTGGGATTTTAATTTTTTTGGTATAATAAATTAGTTATGCTCATCGCTCAAATCAGTGATCTTCATATACCCCGAAAAAACACAAAAACATACGGGATTGCGCCGATGGCAGAGAATTTAGTACTCTGTATCGACCACATAAATCAACACCTGCCAAAACCTCACCTGGTTCTGGTCACAGGTGATATTACCAGTACGGGGCAAGCAGAAGAGTTCAATCATGCCGCCAATTTGCTAAACCGTTTCGAGATGCCCTTTTATGTCATTCCCGGCAATCACGACGACCGAGACATACTTCGATCAACTTTTGGAAAACAAGCGTGTCCTGTTGAATCTGAGGGGAAAATTGACTATGTAATTGAAGATTCAGATCTTCGTTTAATCGCTTTGGACAGCACCTTACCAGGAAGTCCGGGTGGTGAAATTACCGAAGCACAGGCGAGTTGGCTCGATGCCCGATTAAACGAAAAACCTACTCAGCCGACAATGATATTTATGCACCACCCGCCGATAAAATGCGATGTCCTTGAAACTGATGTGGACGGTTTTATCGGGAAAGAACTTTTAGGCTCGGTTATCAGCAAGCATCATCATGTTGAAAAAATAATTTGCGGACATATTCATGTGCCGATCAATACCAGTTGGAACGATACTGTAATCAGCACGGCTCCAAGTATGGGGATGCAGTTGGTACTCGATTTGACGCTGAAACGTGAATCCGAGTTTGTTTTGGAAGCACCAGCCTATCACTTACATTATTGGACTACTGATAAAAATCTTATCACTCATGCAGTTGTTGTAAAACCAGTTGACGGACCTTATTTATTTGAAGAGCAGGACGTAATCCGCTCTCAACAACCCTACACTTTATTCTATCCATGAATGGCTTTCGTTGTGAGTTTTTGTTAAAAGACAATCCACAATTCCGAAAATATTTTTGGATTATTCTTCTTATAGAATGTGTTTGGTTAGCTTTGGTCTCGTCTGTGCCTGCTTCACAAAATTCAATCGAACAATCCGTATTCCGTATCACAAATTATCAGCAAAGTCCGGACTGGAAATCTCCATGGAAAATGAAGCCCACGAGCCAAGGACAAGGAAGTGGATTTTTAATTCATGACAATTGGATTTTAACAAATGCACACGTGGTAAGTGATTCTCGAATGCTGCTGGTGAATAAAATTTCAAGTCCGGAACCGTTTCTAGCAGACGTGCTGGCAATTGCTCACGACTCAGATTTGGCTTTACTTAAAGTACGTGATCCCAAGTTTTATCAGGATTTGAAACCGCTGGAGTTAGGTGGTATTCCGGAGTTACGCAGCAGGGTCCGGGCCTATGGGTATCCTGTGGGCGGAAAGGAACTATCACGCACCGAAGGTGTTGTCTCACGTATCGAATTTGGAACTTATGTGCATCCTGGTATTGATTCACACCTGCTAATTCAAACAGATTCTGCAATCAATCCCGGAAACAGCGGCGGACCAGTAACACAATCTGGACAAGCAGTCGGAGTTGCTTTTCAATCCAATTTGAGACTAAACGATGTTGGTTATTTTATTCCTGTTCCACTTATAAATCGTTTTCTGGCAGATATTAAAGATGGACGATATGATGGAGTACCTGAAATTGGAATAGAAACCAGTTCCCTTATCAATCAGCACTATCGTCAATATTTGGGTCTTCCAGAAGATACCGGAGGAATACTTGTAGAACGGGTAGTTCCACATTCATCTGCAGACGGTGTTCTTTTAATCGGAGATGTACTGACGAAAATTGAGGATTTGCAAATTGACGCAGCAGGAATGGTGCGTTACAGTGAGCAGCAAGTTACATTTTTTATTGAAGCAGAAAACCGACAAATCGGCGATTCCCTTCAACTGCAGGTTTGGCGAAAAGGCAAATTTATAAACCTGACACTCACACTCAAGGCACCGCCGTTTGGCTCAGAAATGCGAAACAGCTATGATGAGCTTCCAGAATACGTTATTTTTGGCGGGCTGGTTTTTATTGCCCTGAATCGAAATTACATCCATTCTCCGGGGAACATAACTCCACCGCTGGCTTATGAACACTGGTATCGTGAAATAGAACGACCGCGAACCCGTCACGAACAAGTAGTCATTGTTACACGTGTTCTGCCTTCTCCAGTCAATAGCGGCTACACCAATTTACACAATTTTATAGTAAGTAGTCTGAACGGTAAACCAGTCCGATCGCTGGCACATTTGGAGAAGATGCTAAAGAATATGCCTCCAGAAACAACCAATGTTGTCTTTGGAAGCGAATGGCATAAAATCCCTTTAGTTCTGAATTTTAAAGAAAGTCTTGAGCAGCATAATTCAGTTCTCAAACGTTACGGAATTATTGACGGTTCCCGTATTTATGCCGACAAAAACAAGGATTCTCAGTGAAACAAAATAATTTTCTTTATACCCTTTTGAAATGGCCCATAACTGCTACGGTTTTTCTTTTTACTTCAGTATTACAGGCTGAGCTTCCGGAAATAAAACCATGGTTTCAGCAGGCCGTTCTCCTGAAATCTTATCAGCAGTCTTTTGACTGGCGCACTCCCTGGGAAAAACGCGAAATCCGGACACAATCCGGAATGGCCCTGGTTGTACGCCTACCCGTTTCTGTGAGAATTTCAGTATCTGAAAATGGAAACAACAATAACCTGTACCTGCTGACAACAGCAGAAATTGTTTCCGATGCAACCCTGATTGAGGTGACACGTAAGGACATTCGCAGCCCCTTTCAAGCCAAGCTTGTGCTGATGGACTATGCTGCAAATTTGGCTTTACTTCAAATCAATAATTCAAAATTTTGGCGGAACCTAAGACCTGTGAAATGGACTCCTGTAAAATCATCTACTGATCATGAGGCAAAAGATATTTATTCCCTGAAAATAAAATCTCAAGATGAGTGGACAATGGAGTCCGGAACAATAGACAGAATGGCAGTGGGACACCGGGAAGTAAGCAATGCCTGGTTTCCTCTTTTAAGGCTGAACGGAATTTCCCAAAGCGGTCAGGGATACCCGCTTCTGCAGGATAATGAAACTGCAGGAATGATCCTGGATGCAGGTACTGGAGAAGCTAAGGCAATGCCTGCTGCAATGCTGCTTGAGTTTTTGAAGCACGCAGGCAGTAATCCTTACCGGAGCTTAGCACATCGTGGTTTTATATGGAGCAGATTACCGCAAAGCAGTACTTACAATCATTTTCAAATTCCTCCGGAAAAACCCGGAATCTGGATCAGCAGGGTTTTGCCTTACGGCACAGGTTCTGATGTTTTGATGCAAGGTGACTATTTGACCAAACTGGGAAAATGGACGCTTTCACACGATGGTAAAGTTGAGCATCCGGATTGGGGTATTTCCTTGTTTGATTTGCTTTTTTTAGCTCATTTGAAAGTGGGAGATTCAGTAAAACTGGAAGTAATCCGTGAGGGTAAGCCTGTTGTTTTGCAAACAAAAGTTTCTGCATACGAAGAGAATAGCCGATCAGTTCCCTTAAAAATTGTTGGAACAGCTCCGCGATATGTTATAGAGGGTGGTTTTTTATTTCAGGAATTGACCTTGAATTACCTCAGAATCTGGGGTGCAAATTGGCAAACACGTGCTCCTATGCGGCTGAGGTTGTTTTTGGAGCAAAACAAAGCTGTATCGATTTACGAAAATAATAAAACTGATATATCTTCGACCGGAACAAAAATATCCTCCGAACATCCTCCCCGGATTGTTTTAGTGTCACAAGTTATTCCTGACCCGCTGAACATCGGTTACCAAAAACTTTCTAATGCAGTGGTTTTGCAGGTAAACGGCAAGCAAATACGCCGCCTGGAAGATGTTAGCACAGCTTTTTTAAGTCCAATAAATAATTTTCATAGAATTGATTTCCTTCCAGGTTCAGAGCGTTTGAGCGTCATTTTGCCAGTTGCTGAGCTTGCTGATGCCAACCAGCGAATTAAAAATAATTTCCGTATTCCAAAACTTCAATCGCTCTAAAATCCGAACTCCATAACCGTTTATTAAGAAAACGTAATTTCCATTTAATAATAAACAACATGAAAATTTTCGCAAAAGATCATGTCCAACTAAAATCCTATTTAAAAGCCGCCAGTGAATGGATTGGAGAAGAGACTCTGCGCTGCATTCCGGATGGAGAACCAAAGGAATATCTTTATGATTTGATGCGTGATTATCCGCAGCGTGGAGGAAAACGATTTCGTCCTGCACTAGTTTTACTAAGTTGTGAATTATTTGGAGGTGATCCGGAAAAAGCCTTGACTTCTGCAGTTGCACTTGAATTGTTTCACAATTTTGCACTGGTTCACGATGATATAGAGGACGAGTCTTTATTACGTCGAGGAGAACAGACATTACATCTCCAACACGGAATCGCCCTTGCACTTAATGCGGGAGATGCTTTGCTGGGACTGGTACATGAAACTTTGCTAGAAAATCATTCCAAATTAGACAGTAATTTGGCAGTAGAGGTCCATCAACATTTGAACAAAGTGATGCAGGCCACTTTTGAGGGGCAGGCACTAGATATAGGCTGGGTAGCAAACCAGACTTTTCCTGATCGTGCTGAATACCGTGAAATGATTAGCCGAAAAACAGGCTGGTATTCCGGTCGAGGACCCTGCATATGTGGTGCCTTGATTGCGGGTGCTTCCAAAACAGAGCTGGAAGCAGCCGGCAGATTTGGAGAAGCAATTGGAATCGGATTTCAGATTCGTGATGATTTGCTTAACTTAACTGAAAAAAGTGAAACTGAAGCTCCCAGCGCAGGTGCAGGCGGTTATGGTAAAGAGTATGGAGGTGACATTGCTGAAGGGAAACGCACCTTGATTTCAATTGAACTTCTGGAACGGCTTTCTGCAAAGGATGTCGAACGAGTACGCACAATTTTATTACAAACTCGAGAACACGTTACACATGCCGACATTGACTGGTTTATTTCTCAAGCAGAAAGTACTGGGGCACTGGAATCTGTAGCAAGTTTTTGTCAAGAACAGGCAACTCTGGCTTCTGCAGCTTTGGAATATTTACCTGTTAACCCTGCTAGTTCTTTGCTTGGAGAACTGGTGGAATATTTGACCATAGAACGAAAAGCTTAAACAACACAAAAAAAGAATCGACAAAGCATCTGTAAACAGATAGAATCAAAGGTTAGTTTTTAATCAATTATTTAGCAACATCCTGAAATCTAAGCAGACCTGATGACCCAGATTGCAGAAAAGTTGATAAATTTGCTTACTGTACCGATCAAAAGTGAAGGTTATGAACTTCTAGATGTTGAATATAATAAACACGGATCTAACCAGACTGTTCAATTAATTATTGACAGTATTAATGGAATTGGGATTGACGATTGTGTAGCCGTAAATCGAATCGCACAGGAAGTTTTAGACAATGAAAACCCAATTTCTGATTCTTACAGAATAGAAGTTTCGTCTCCGGGATTATTCCGTAAACTAAAGACTGCAGAACATTATAAGACTTTCACGGGAGAACGAATCAGAGTGCGACTGCAGCAAAAAATCCAGGGAGTAAAAAATGCGGTTGGAAAATTAGAAGAAAGTACTGAACAGGAAATACGCTTAAAACTGGAATCAGATGGGTCTGAATTGGTAATCCCATATACCCTAATTACAAAAGCTAATCTCGAACCTGAACTGAAATTTTGAATGTTTGATAGAACTTCAAAAAAAAAATAACACAAAAAAAGGTGAATTTTGGAAGAAAACTTATTTGAAATAATTAAAGACTTCTCTAGAGAGAAGGGTTTGGACCATGAAGTTGTGATAAAACTGGTAGAAGAGTCGCTTATTCAGGCTGCTCAGCGCAAACTGCCTTATAGAGAAATTGAGGGACATATCGACGAAGATACCGGAAAAATAAACTTATTCCATTTTAAGGAGGTTGTTGAACTTGTTGAAGATCCTCACAATGAAATTTCTGTCGATGAAGTCTTTGAAATAGACCCTGATGCAGGACTTGGAGATGAGGTTGAGTATGAAATTAGTGATCGCGAGTTTCAGAGAATTGCTCATTCAACACGACCCATTATTTTTGGCAGTTTAAAGGAAGCAGAACGACAAATGGTTGTTTCCATCTTTACAGACAAAGTAGGAGATGTTTTAACCGGAACTGTCTTGCGGGTCGAACCAAACGGACGTGTTGCTTTCAGTTTTCAAAATAATGTCGAAGCCTATTTGTTCCGGAGAGAGCAAATATATGGTGAAAATTTTTCCTTTGGAGACCATGTCAGAGTGTTGCTGTTGGACGTAAATGATAATCCGCATAAAGATTCTCAACTTACAATTTCCAGGACACATCCTGGTCTACTGATCAAGCTGTTTGAGATGGAGGTCCCGGAAATTTATGATGGAATCGTCAAAATTGTCAATGCTTCAAGAGAACCTGGCCGCAGAGCAAAAATTTCAGTTTATTCTACAGATGATGATGTCGACCCAGTCGGCTCATGTGTTGGCATGCGCGGAAGTCGAGTGCAGACTATTGTAAATGACTTAAATGGAGAAAAAATAGATATAGTCCGCTGGAGCGAAGACATTGACCAATATACCTGCAATGCATTGGCACCGGCCGAAATTGACAGTCTTGAAATTGACGAAGACGCACAACAAATTGATGTTGTTGTTGCACCAAGTCAATTATCACTTGCAATTGGACACAAAGGTCAAAATGTGCGTCTGGCTTCAAAATTAATCGGTTACAAAATCAATATTGTTGCCACTGAGGAAGATGAGCTTTCCATAGATGAGCAACTGGAAAAAGAATTTGCAAAAACTAAAGAAAATGGTCTCAAAAGTATAGACAAATCCGAGGATCTGCCTGAAAGTGACACTGACGAAGCTAAAGAAACTGCAACTGCACTGGAAAATCAAGATGATAACCAAGATTCTTCCCCCTTAACTGCTGAAGAATCTGAAACTACAGAAGACAAAGATAAAGTTGAAGCTGAAGAGACTGATAATACAGAAGATACTAAAAATAATTCTAAAGATGCTCCTGCTGAGAGTAAAACTGAAGTTGAATCTAAAGCCGAAACAAAGACTAAGACTAAAGCTGAAACAAAAACTAAGACTAAAGCTGAAACAAAGTCTAAGACTAAAACTGAAACAAAGACTAAGACTAAAGCTGAAACAAAGACTAAGACTAAAGCTGAAACAAAGACTAAGACTAAAGCTGGAACAAAGACTAAGACTAAAGCTGGAACAAAGACTAAGACTAAAGCTAAATCTTAAAATAAAAACATTTTCACTATAATCACCGGAAACAGCAGGATGATTCTGCTAAGCCTATAAGTCATAGATTTATTTTAAACTGAATTACAACCCCAAAAGAATTCATGTCCGAAGTTAGAGTATTTGAACTGGCGAAAGAGTTAAATATGCCGGCAAAAGATTTGCTTGTCAAGATACGCAAAGCCGGGATTCCAGTTACAGGCAATTTCTCTGAACTGTCTTCCGAACAAGCTGAAATAGTAAGAAAGATGGGCAAGAGTGCCAAGGGTATTATCTTGCCAAAGTCTGCTAAAGGATCAGGGAAGGTTCGTTTGAGGTCCACTGAAAAGAAACCGGAAGGAACTGATAAGGTCAAAGAATCTAAAACAACTAAGAAATCTAAAATAGTAACAATCTCCACTAAATCTAAATTAGATGATGAAGAAGTTGTAGCAACCCCAAAAAGACGTGTACGAAAAAAAAGGACGGAGATAGTACATTCATCAGAGGACTCAACAGTTCAAGTTGCCGATAAGTTAAAAACCGATTCTGAAATAGAAAGGATTTCTGCTGATGCAAAAAAAGACAGACCAGAAAAACCAGTCTTAGAAAGTGACCTCTCAAAAATAAGCACATTGGAATCCCAGGAAACTTTACCTGAATCTGGAGATCCTGCTCCAGAAAACAAAGTTGAACCTGATGCTGACACAGTTGAGGACTCAAAACAATCTAAGCTTACTCCGCTGGAAAGAGATCCTGATAAGACAGTTTTACCTGATGATGAAAAGTCTGCAAAATTAGAAAAAAAATCAAAGAAAACTAAAATATTTTTCAAACACCCTCAAACTGATGATGAAGAATTCTCATCAAAAAACAGAGGTTCCCGACCCTCGGAATTTGAGAACAAACGAAGGGGAGGTGGTGGACAGAGAGATTATAATTATCTTCGTGAAAGAAGACCTCGCCGCCGCAGAAAAGACTTTCCAAAAAATCGATTGGATAGGAAAATTTCCAGCAAAGTTTCTGATACTAATGCACCAAAGCACGTATTCAATCCACGTAAAAAAAGCATCCGAATAGGAAATCAGGTTGGTGTTGCCGAACTGGCAGGCTTAATTGGTATAAAAGTTCCAGAAATCTTAAGAAAACTGATGTCCTTAGGCATCATGACAACTATTAACCAGACAATCACAGGAGAAACTGCAGAACTTATTGCAGCAGATTTTGATATTACAATCGAAGTCGAATCGTTTGAGTTGTCTGACCTCCTCAAAGAAGAAGAACTTGATGTTTCAGAGTTAGAGGAACGAGCACCGATTGTTACAATTATGGGACATGTTGATCACGGAAAAACATCCCTTCTTGATAAAATTCGCGAATCTCGAATCGCCTCTGGAGAAGCTGGAGGCATAACACAACATATTGGAGCATATCATCTTGAAGTAAAAGGCAATCAGGTCACTTTTTTGGATACACCCGGACACGAAGCTTTCACATCAATGAGAGCCCGGGGGGCAAATATCACTGATATAGTGGTACTTGTTGTTGCGTCAGATGATAAGGTGCAGCCTCAAACAGTTGAAGCTATTCAGCATGCCAGAGCAGCGAATGTTCCGATTATTGTTGCAGTAAATAAAATTGATCGTCCCGAATCTGACCCAATAAGAATTCAACAGGAATTACTCTCACATGAATTAATTCCAGAAGATTTGGGTGGGAGCACTATTTTTGTAAAAGTGTCAGCAAAAACAGGTGACGGCATTGATGAACTACTGGAAATGATTCATTTACAGGCAGAAATACTTGAACTAAAATCGACCTCAAAAGGTTTTGCTCGTGGAACAATCATTGAGTCACGAGTCAGAAAAGGTCAGGGGCCAGTAGGTACTGTTCTTGTTCAACGCGGAACCCTTAAAATTGGAGATTATTTCGTCATGGGCAGCATTCATGGACGAATACGGGCTATGTTCAATGAAGTTGGTGATACAATGATAGAAGCTGGTCCTGCAATTCCTGTTGAAATTTCCGGTTTAAGCAATGTACCCGAAGTAGGAGTAAATTTTGTTGTTCTTGAAGATGAAAAAATAGCACGGCAAATTGCTGAGGATCTTGAACAAAAACTTCGATCTGAAACCATCCGGGAATACCAAAAAACCAGTTTGGACAATCTTTTCAGTAAAATTGATGAAGGTAAGGTTACTGAACTCCGATTGATTTTAAAAGGAGATGTACAAGGTTCCGTTGAAGCTCTCAAAACTTCTCTGCAACAAATCGGAGATGAACGGATTTCTCTAAGGTTCCTCCTTTGCTCAGTAGGTAACGTTACTGAGACCGACATAACACTAGCTTCTGCTTCCGATGCAATTATTGTTGGCTTTAATGTGCAAATGGACGCAAAAGCCAGAGAAACGCGATCAAGTGAAGGTGTAGATGTGAGGCTTTATGATGTTATATACAACGCATTGGATGATGTAAAAGCAGCTATGGAAGGTCTCCTGGAACCAGAAATTAGAGAAGAAGTATTAGGTCATTTAGAAGTTCGTCAGGTTTTTTCTTCTGGAAAAAATGGCATTGTAGTCGGAGGTTTGGTTACAGATGGGAAGCTTCTCCGCAAAAGCCTTATACGAGTATTACGTAAGAAAGAAAGTATCTTTGAGGGTTCAATCATTTCTCTGAAGCGCTTCAAAGACGATGTTCAGGAAGTTGCACAAAATTATGAGTGCGGAATAGAACTGAATTTTCTGGAAATTGAAAATGGCGATATTGTAGAAGCTTACGAGCAAATTGAAGAAAGTGCACGGCTGTAATTGATTATGCATAAAACCAGTAGAAGCAATTTCAGCACTTTGGTGCATCGTCGTTTATCTGAAGTTCTTCTTTTTCAAAGCAGTGACCCGCGTTTCAGCAAAGTTACAATCAGCAGAGTTGAAACAACTCCAAGTTTGACTTCAGCAAAAGTCTATGTTTCAATTTTTCCAACCAAAGGCAAAGAAGAATTGATTGCATCTTTAAATCATGCATCAGGATTTTTTAGCCGAAAATTGGGAAAAGTCCTCAAAACTAGAAACACACCACATCTGACTTTTGAGTACGACAGAGGATTTGACCACAGTGATGAAATTGAAATATTGTTGCGTAACGTTCTTCCGGAAGATACTGGACAGCAGCGAGAATCCGAATTTGACAAAATTGAATAGAGTCCGGTTAATATCCTTTTTGATATTCGAATAAAAATAAAGAATTACTTGCGGATAATCAACATCAATAAGACTCAGGGATGGACTTCTTTTGATGTCGTTCGTTTCATTAAACGGAAGTTTAATGAAAAAAAAGTCGGGCATCTCGGCACTTTAGATCCCATGGCAACAGGAGTTTTACCTGTATTTTTGGGACAGGCAACACGCCTGATTCCTTTGTTCAATGATGTTGACAAAACTTACCGTGCAGTATGTAAATTAGGTGAATCCACTGACACATTTGACGCAGAAGGTAGGGTCACTGAGCGTCATAATTTGGGTAATTTAAATCCGGAACAGGTTACAAAAGCTGTTCACACATTTCTAGGACCACAGAAGCAGCAAAATCCTGCATTTTCTGCGTCAAAAATCAATGGTATTCCTGCCTATAAACTTGCAAGACAAGGATTGAAAGTTCCTGCTAAAACCAGGTCGGTAATATTCCATGAATTAGACGTAGAAGCTGTAGATCTGCCCTTCGTTCAAATCCGGATACACTGTTCTAAAGGCACATACATCCGGGCATTGGCAAATGATCTTGGACAGAAGCTGAAAGTTGGAGCACATCTAACTTCTCTGGACCGTTTAGCTTGTGGAAAGTGGTTTAAAAGTGAAAACTCTATATCAATAGAAAAACTACAAGAAACAGTAACCGAAAATAATGTGCCGTGGATTTCTCCATTAGAGTTGCTGGATCACCTTAACACAATCGTAGGTTCTGCTGAAATGGTTGTTTCCATCAAACAGGGACGTCGTGTTGAAGTTTTGCAACAAAACTGGACTGAAAGTGGCGTAAAAATGACTGAAAATTGTGTAATAGAGTCAGAGACAAATTCAGTTAAAACCAAAGTTGTTGATTCTTGCCAAAATTTAGTTGCTATCGGCCACATTATGTGGGAGAATGAGGCAAGTTATTTTCATCCAATAAGGGTGTTTGTATAGAAAACAAAATAAACTTATATGCTGACAAAAAAACAAAAAGTCGAAATTGTAAACAAGTTCGGAAAAAATAATGCTGATACCGGATCTACAGAAGTACAGGTAGCATTACTTTCCGGGCGAATTAATTCATTGACAGACCATTTACGAAGCCAACCAAAGGACTTTAGTTCACGACGTGGTTTGTTGAAACTAGTTGGTCAACGACGAAATTTCATGAATTATCTTAAGAACAGAAATAGCGAGAGGTATGCCGCTATTACTAAACAACTAGAGATTCGAGTCAAGTGACTCATACAAAACTTCACAGAAGACTTGTCCACGGGGGCTGGTCTTCTGCCAGGTATAATTTGGCAAAAGCTGAATTCTACCATTGCAATTCCCCCGTATCATGTAGCATCAAGTCTGCTTTCCTTCTTTCAGTACTTTTTTCAGATTGTTGAAAATTGATTTATGAGTATTGCTTTTAACACTGTCCAGAACTGGAAGATTATTTTTCCCCAAGTCAGGAAAGAAGAAAGAATTTGTATGCTGAAATTTAAAGAATACCGGAATTCAGACATTAATAACAGGCAATGCCGTTAAGTTAGAACCGGTAGAACGTTGATAATTAGGAGTAGAATGAAGATAGTAGAAAGAGAATTTGGACCAGCAACTATGAAGCTGGAAACCGGAAGAATGGCCAAACAGGCCAACGGATCCGTATTAGTAACATACGGTGACACAGTAGTACTTGTAGCTGCAACTGCAGCAAAAGGATCAGGGACAGGAGCAGATTTTTTCCCACTTTCAGTTTTTTATGTTGAAAAAGGATATGCAGCCGGACGGATTCCTGGAGGTTTCTTAAAACGTGAAGCTCGACTTTCAGATAGCGAAACTCTGATTTCACGCATTATAGATCGTCCGCTGCGTCCAGCATTTGAAGACAATTACCTGGCAGAAACAATGATTGCGGCAACCGTTTTAAGTCACGACCTGATACATCCATCTGATGTTGCTGCTATGAACGGCGCTTCTGCGGCGTTGGCTATTTCGGATATCCCTTTTCACAATCCTCTTGGAGGTGTCAGAGTTGGGAGAATTGATGGTAAATTTGTAACCAATCCTAGTCCGGAACAACTTGAAGTAAGTGAACTTAACATCTTTATGGCTGCATCCAAAGATGCAATTTTAATGGTGGAGGGTGAAGCTGTTGGTGTGAGTGAAGAAATTATGCTGGATGCACTTTGGTATGGTCAGGAAGCAGTTCTGCCAATCATTGAAATGCAGGAAGAGCTGATGAAGAGTGTTGGCAAGAAAAAACGTACTGTAGATGTGCCGGTTGTAGATTCAGAATTAAAATCAAAAGTTGAGGCAATTACACCAAAACGACTTAATGAAGCTTTAAGGATTAAAGATAAAATAGAGCGGTACGAACGTCTGGACACATTAAAAGATGAAATAAAAAACGAAATTCTTGGAGATTCACCTGATGCAGATTCTGCAAAAGAACTAAGTCAAATATTTGCTGACATCAAAAAAGATGAAATGCGCACACGTTTGATTAAAGATCAAATCCGGATAGACGGACGAAAACCTACTGAAATCAGACCAATCACCTGCGAAACTAAAGTTTTGCCTCGAACACACGGTTCTGCCTTGTTCACACGCGGTGAAACACAGGCTCTTGCTGTTACCACTCTTGGAGCGCGAGAAGATGAAAAAATGATTGAATCACTGGATGGTGTCTCTTTTAAAAGATTCACGCTGCACTACAACTTTCCCAGTTTTAGTGTCGGTGAAGTACGTCCTCCTCGGGGACCCGGACGAAGAGAGATTGGACACGGAACCCTGGCTGAACGCGGATTAACTCCGGTTATTCCAACAAAAGCTGAATTTCCTTATACAATTCGTCTTGTTTCTGAAATTCTTGAATCAAATGGTTCGTCTTCAATGGCTACTGTCTGTGCTGGTTCTCTGGCCATGATGGATGCCGGTGTTCCTCTCAAGGAAGCAACCGCTGGTATTGCCATGGGGCTCATCAGTGAAGGTAAAAACAACGTTATACTTTCAGATATTCTTGGTGACGAAGATCATCTGGGTGACATGGATTTTAAAGTTATTGGTACAGAAAACGGAATTACCGCCCTGCAAATGGATATTAAAATCAAGGGACTTGGACAGAAAGTAGTTGAACAAGCTCTGATGCAGGCACGCGAAGGCCGACTGCACATTTTGGGGAAAATGGCAGAAGCACTGAAAGAATCCCGTAGCGGTCTATCTACTTATGCGCCCCGCTTTATCACTCATAAAATTGCACAGGATAAAATTGGTACGGTCATTGGACCTGGCGGTAAAATGATTAAGAGTATTGTTGAGAAAACCGGTGTAAAGATTAACATCGATGATGATGGTATTGTTTCCATCATGTCACGTGACCATCAAGCGGTGGATGATGCTCTGGAAATTGTGCAAAACCTGACTCGAACAATTGAGATTGGAGAAACTTATACCGGACCTGTCAAGAAGGTGATGGACTTTGGCGCATTTGTCGAAGTTTTCCCTGGAACAGAAGGGCTTGTACACATTTCAAATCTGGCAGAAGGTAGAGTCGAAAAAGTTACAGATATTTGCAAAGAGGGTGATATTGTCACCGTTAAAGCAACCGGTGTTGACAGACGAGGTAAAATTCAGCTCAGTATCAAAGACGTCTAATTCAGAGAATTCACCACAAACCCCGTATATAAAATTGTCTGCTCATCCTGTTTCAAAAACAGGAGGGCAGGCATCCCACCTGAAACTTTATTCTGTCCAATTAGTTGCTCTACTGTTACTAGTTTTATTGTGTCAGCCAGAACGTCTGTGAGGGATCTGATTATATAGCAGTATTTATTAGATCTCATTCTTTGGTCGAGATTACAAGCCGAATACAATAATATCAGTACTTTACGACAAAACATGACTCACGAGTTATTTAAAGTCCCGCATAATTAAGACTTGCTGAAAAATAATATTATTCAATAATGTCAAAAAGTAATTAGTCAATTAACAGAGACAACTGCAGGGTATTTCCAGAAAAAAGAACTAAACACTCTGCTCCTCAGTTGTTTAAGTTCCTTTTCCAAAAAGGTGGCCTAACAAGATCAATAGTTATGCTTCTTTCGATTCTTCTCCTTTGTCATTCCGGGCGGTGCGTAGCATAGACCCGGAATCCAGGAGAAATGTTTCAGATCTTGTACTCAAGCTGAACGGTGACTCTGGATCCTGGATCAAGTCTGGGATGACAAAGGTAAAACTTTTTCAGTAAGACCTAAGTAATTCTACTCCAATATTCATACTGTAAACACTATTAGTTTGAATTTGGCCAAGTCTCAGGATAAGGTTAGAAGCATTATTTCTGATCAACATCACCTGCCAATAAAATATCTTCATGAAACTTGTTATCACAGACTCAGGACTTGGAGGTCTGTCTGTTTGTGCCAAGCTTCTGCAACTATTATCAGAACCTGCAGGGGCAAACCATCCAAATTATCCCGCTGACGATTTACAAATCACTTACATTAACGCTGTTCCTTCAAATAATCGTGGATACAATTCCATGTCCGGAAGAGCGGAACAGCTTAAAACGTTTGAAATAATCCTCCGGAACACTGAAAAGATTTTTGCTCCGCATCACATTTTTGTCGCTTGTGGAACGCTGTCTGTACTATTGGATGACTTGGAGATTCCTTCTGAAAAAACTGTTAAAATTGAAGGGATTCTTCAAATTGGTGTCAAGATGCTTTTATCAAGTCTGCTCAATGATGCTCAATCATCGGCTATCATCTTTGGAACTCCCACAATGATTAATACCGAAACTTTTCAAAACGAACTGTTTAAGAAGGGTGTTGAGGAAATACGGATCATTTCCCAGGGTTGTCCGGATTTGGCAACCCAAATTTCTAATGATCCGGATAGCTCATTTGTAGAAGAACGTATCCGGCACTGGGTTCAAAAAGCCATGCTGAAATTGCCTGAAAAATACATAGATACTTTGCTGATTTTTCTTGCTTGTACTCATTATGGTTATCGTCAAGACCTTTTCCAAAAGGCTTTTAATGAAGAAGGATTCTGCAATATAACTCTGCTTAACCCAAATCTTGCTGCTGCTGAAAATTTAGTCAAAACCGTTTCTAATAATCTAAATCCCAGTTCAACTGAATCGAAGGCATTTTCTGTTGAATTTGTAACACCTTATGCCATACCTGAACAGGAAATAATCACACTGACGCAATTACTGAGTCCTATCTCACCTGCAACGGCTGATGCACTTAATAATGCCAGGATTTGTCCAGAACTGCTTAATCCTTAATCCATGACTTCACGAGATTTTTCTATAAAATACTTGCTTTCCTGTTTAGAAATTTCTCAGTTGCTTGAGTCTGAGTCAGGATCATCAATTTGGTTTGCACACCTCAATTTGCATGACTTTACTGAGGTTGAAATACCAGACGGAGGCAAAATCGCAGATTACTTACTTTCTGAAATGGACCTTCAGGAAGTTCAATTTTTCCTACTTTTAATCGAGCGAAAACGTTTAGAAACATGGACAGAAAACTCTGAACAGGTTTCCTTTCAGGAATTGATTGAAATCAAACTTCAAAAATCGAATCACAACAATAAAAACGCAACATTAAAAAAGCAAGGTAGTGTCTGGAAAAACAAGCTCGATCCGGAAACTCTCAAGGGAATAATCGTACAAAATCCTGATGCTCCACTCGAATCTGTGGCAAAAAACAGACATGCCGTAATAGTCAATCCGGAACAGTCTTTACGCCTCGAAGTCCTCAATATCCCAAAACCATGGGGACATGAAGGATGGTACACAGGAGTAGAAAAACGCGGTGTGGTGAAAGTTACAGACGAATATGGGAAAACAGAGTTACCTTATGCACTGAATATTTTTAAAAAACAAGTGCTTGCCGATCATCCGGAATCGCTGATTTTGCTCAAAACACTAAATCCTGTTTCTGAGGATGTGATTGGAGATTTGTATTATGAAATGCATGAAAAGAAATGGGAAGTTTACGTGGTTACAGAAATTGACCAAACAGCCTGGCCATCAGGAACAGGAATCATCAAGGCAGGACTGCATCCGGAGAAAATCAAGGATTATCAGGAAATACATGGGTCAAAATGGGTAGAAGTTCTGCTGAAAAATTTCAGGGAAACAATTGGTGAATATGAAAAAATACGACGCCAAATTGATGATTCTACCGAAGATATTCCGAATGAACTACATGAACAGGAACTTAAACTAAGACAGAAAGCTTCAAATTTTGTTGGCGACTGTCAGGTAAAAGTTGGTGACATCATCAGCTTTCCGGTGTTTCAAATGCATTCTCTTCGACATGGAATTAAAGTCATTGAATTTCAAACACCGCACTACGAGCGTCTAATACTGATGTTCGCTCAAAAAGTTCTCACCCAAAATCATTGGGATACTGATGACGCTTTAAACAAAATGCTCCCGGTAGTTTATGAACCTCCTGAACTTGAATGCTTACACAAATCCTCCGGTTTGCTGATAGAACGTTTTGTTGATTTTCCACAATTTACGGCTGATCGAATTTGTTTGGAACCGGAAACTATTTGGGAGGATCAACTGGATGGGAAATACCATTTGCTAATTACCATCTCCGGACAGGCCAGTATTATACCTAAAAGTGGTTCTCCAGTTAAATTAAATCGTGAAGAGGCTTTGTTTTTACCTGTTGGTGTCGGTAGTTATCGGTTGGAAAGCACTGGAGAGATCCCACTAATTTGCTTAAAGGCAATACCGAAATAATACATGATCGTTGAAGTTGCCCTAAATTTACCAATTCGAAAATCGTTTGATTATCACTGGCCGGATAAACTTACTCTAGTTCCGGAAAAAGGATTACAAGTTCTTGTGCCTTTTGGAGCACAGAAAAAGGGTGGAGTCATCGTTCGTGTTAAAAAACATTCCGGAATTACTAGGCTAAAAAATGTTGAAACACTGGTCGACGAGGAACCACTTTTTTCTGAAGAATTACTGAAACTCACAAAATGGACTTCTGAGTACTATTTTTGCGCATGGGGTGAAACTCTTAATGCTGCAATTCCAGGTGGACTTGCCTTGCGTTTACGTACAACTTATACTCCCCTAACAACCTCACTTCCCGGCCTGGACACTCTGAGCCAAAAACCCCAGATCCTGATAGATACCCAATCAACATGGACACAACAGGAATGGCTTCAGTGCAACCCTGATGAACGTGACCAACAACAACTCCGTAACTGGCTTTCCAAAGATCATGTTCAATCAACTCAGGTGTTAATTGGGCAAAAGACAAAGCCAAAAATGGAACGCTGGATACGTCTGCTCAAACCTGATAATCCGAAAAATTCCGTTTCTCGGCGTAAAACAAAAAGACAGCAAATATTTGAAATATTGAATGAAAATCGTGAAATATGTTGGAGCGACGTTCAAAACCGAGTCAATGCTCCATCACAGGCGTTAAAAAAACTAAAAGAAGAAGGTCACATTGAATTTTTTGAAAAAAGAGTTTACCGCCGATTTATGGAAGGAGGACTTCCTGAAATAGAACCATTTAAGGAGTTAACTCCGGAACAGAAATCAGTTTTTGAAAAGCTTTCAGATTCACTGCAAAACGGAACTTACCGTACTTATTTACTGGAAGGTATAACAGGAAGCGGAAAAACAGAGGTTTATCTTCATGCAGTCCGAGAAGCCCAGAAATTAGGGAAATCATGTTTGATACTAGTACCTGAAATATCACTGACACCACAACTTGTGAACCGGTTCCGTTCACGTTTTGGGGACCACGTAGCAATCTTACATAGTGGTATGGATGATGGTGAACGCTTTGATGAGTGGTCAAGGGTACGTCATGGATTTGCATCAATTGTAATTGGAGCACGCAGTGCAGTCTTTTCTCCAATGAAAAACCTGGGACTGATTGTGATAGATGAAGAACATGATCCTTCCTACAAACAGGGCGAGACTCCGCGTTATCACGGACGAGATGTAGCTATTTTTCGCGGATATGAGGCAGGTGCAACAGTTTTACTTGGTTCGGCCACTCCTTCACTGGAATCTTCAAACAATGTAAGCAACGGTAAATATGAGCTTTTAAGCTTACCTTCACGCATTAATCAGGCACTCTTACCGGAAGTCAGGTTATTGGATATGAAAACGGTACCCGGACAGAAAGGAAGTCCGTACTTTTCCAGCGAGTTGGTTGAAGCCCTGCGCCTACGTTTACTGAAGAAGGAGCAAAGTATTGTTTTTTTGAATCGTCGCGGATTTGCGCCTTTAGTCCGTTGTTCAAAATGCGAATCGACATTCACTTGCCCCAACTGCAGTCTGAGTTTGGTTTACCATCAAGTAGCAAATCAGGTGCAATGTCATCAATGTGACTTTGTTAAACCTCTGGTTCAGAGATGCCCTGAATGTGGAAGTGATCACGCACCAATAATAATAGGTACCGGAACCGAGCAAGTTGAAGAAAATCTTAAAATGTTTTTTCCTGCAGCCCGTATTTTACGCATGGATCGGGACACATTGCACGGCAAACATGCTCTTTCTAAAATGCACGATCGTATCCGCAGACACGAAGTAGATATCGTAATTGGAACACAATTAGTAACCAAAGGCCATGACTTCCCGGAAGTGACTCTTGTAGGAGTAATATTATCTGATTTATCGCTAAACATTCCGGATTTCCGTGCAAGTGAACGGACATTTCAACTATTAACGCAAGTAGCTGGACGTGCCGGACGAGGTTATAAACCAGGTGAGGTGCTGATTCAAACTCATAATCCCAGGCACCATAGTTTACTTTGTGCAAAAGAACACGATACCAGGCAATTCCGGGAACTGGAGCTTGAACGACGTCAGAATCTCCGGATGCCGCCTTTTCATTCACTGACTTTGGTTGTCTGCAGCAGTCCTCATGAAAAACGAGCTGAAAATTTGATTTGGGAAATAGCCGAAAAGATTCAAAAGTTTTCTTCTAACAAAAACTATTCAAATACTGCCCAGTTTACCAGTGAGATCAAACCGATTGATTCAGTACAAGTCATTGGACCGATAGAAGCACCGATGAAAAAATTGCGTAACCGTTTTCGCTGGCAGCTTTTACTGAAAGCAGATAATGTACGACCCATTTTGCGTTTGTTAAAACAGGTTTTAGAAACACCACCTTCAACGAGACGTGATGAGTTGATTCAGATTGATGTAGATCCTCATCATTTGATGTAAAACATGACTAAGTTAAGAACAGATTTTAAGCCTGCAGTTAAAAGCAGTTTGCTGTATGGCAATTGTCTGCTACTCGGAAAACTTAACCAGTAATTACGAATTTAATGTTTCAATGACAAATTTGTACGGTAAAATATAGAGTAAACAAATGGATTTTACACAATGGAGCCAGTTAGCTTTAATCTGTGTCATGGGTGCAATGTCACCCGGCCCAAGTCTTGCGGTAATTTTACGAAATACTATCTCCGGAGGTAGGACTCAGGGTTTAATGAGTGGAGTCGGTCACGGTCTGGGTATTACATTCTATTCCGTGGTTGCGATAACTGGCCTGGTTGCTCTGTTAAAGACTGTTCCTAATTTTTTCCTGATAGCCCAAATAATTGGATCATTGTTTTTAATATTGCTTGGCGGCAAAATGATTATTTCCAGTATTGGTGGCGAGCAGAATAATGGGGAACTAAAACAATCAACAATAACCGGGTACCGTGGTTTCAGTGAAGGTTTTTTGATTGCTTTTCTGAATCCTAAAATTGCAGTCTGGTTATTGGCACTTTTCAGTCAATTCGTACAGCCTGATGCTGACTTTACTGAACAGTTGGTAATGGTCTCAACTGTGGGGGGTGTTGATACAAGCTGGTACTGTCTTGTTGCATTTCTTGCTTCCTCCGGAGGACTTGTAAAAGCGCTGCAGCGCAACTCTAAACGTATAGACCTAATAATGGGTGTACTGCTGATTTTATTGGCTGCAGGGATGCTCTGGCGAGCATTTACACTTTTGAGTTAAAACGGACAACATTCATGAAAATTCGTGAAGCTGTAAAAGAGGACTTTGAACAGATTTGGATTATTTTTCAGCATATTGTTTCTGCAGGTGAAACCTATTCTTATCCCGTAGAGACAAGTAAAGAAGAAGCTTTTCAAATTTGGATGGAGCAACCACACAAAACCTTTGTCTGCGCTGAACAGCAGCACATTTTTGGGACTTACTATCTAAAACCAAATAATCCCGGCCAAGGCAGTCATGTTTGCAACTGCGGTTATATGGTTTCGCCCGACGCCAGAGGGAAAGGATTGGCGACACTGATGTGTGAACACTCACAAAAAGCAGCCAAAGAGCTGGACTACAAAGCAATGCAATTCAACCTCGTAGTAGTCAGTAATGAGCAGGCAATCCGCTTATGGACCAGATTGGGATTTGAAACTGTCGGAAGAATTACCAAAGCATTCCTGCATCCAAAACTTGGTTATGTGGATGCATTGCTCATGTACAAATGGCTCTAAAAAGAAAATGTATCTGTCCTTTAAGGTTGTCATACCATATGCTTAATATACTTAAATTAAGCCTGATATCAATCTTTTGTAACTAAAAACACCTATGCTGAAGGCTATAAGTGAATTAGTGGTGAAACTTCCATGGTCGATGATAATCCTGTTTTGTCTTACTTTGGGACTTGCTCCATTTTTCCCTATACCCCACGTGTGGTAAAAATTAAAAATGTTTTCTTCGGGACCCCTTGTCAGGCCAATCGATTGGTTCGATTTAATAATACATGCTGCACCATGGATTTTACTTTTGATTAAAATAGTTTTAACTATGAAAGAAAATGGTGTTACAGATAACAGTTGATATTGTTCCCAGTCTTTGAATTGAAGTCAATAATCCAAATTTATAATGACTTCTGCTGAATTTAGCTGTCAGTGACTCCGTTAGAATTACAACACTAATTAATATTAAGATTTTGAAAAGAATTTTCACGTTCCGAAATCATTTTCAATTCTTCAACACTCCAGAACTGACGTTTCCATTTTAATTGGAAAGTTTCCTGCAGGCAGTCCAGAAACATCTGTCTTAATTTTTTTTGGGCAAGTCCTGGATAAACCCCCGCAGTTTCAAGTGAGTGCATTTCTCTACGCAGATCATCCTCTGCTGAATGTGGGAATATTTGGATTATCTGGGGTATAGAATCTTTGAGAGGAATAGAACCATGCTGAAGAAACACTCTGCATGAAGATGAATGAGAACTGCGTAAATTTCTTACACGTTGTGCATTGCCAATAATTTTTCTACCTTCAACCAATATTTCATATACAGCGGGATCTGCAAAGCAGATATGCGAGTCAGATTTTTTCTTTTGACGGTCTATGGCTTTCAATACAGGATTAAGTCCCAACTTTTTAAAAAAGGCATAAAATCCTTTTGCCAGATAGCGGTAGTTGTCTAATACACCTCTGGAAAATTGCTGATCTAGGACTCCGCCAACAATGGAGTAAGTCAGGTCAAAACCATGTAAAACAGCTTTTCCGCCCGTTGAACGGCGGACAATTGGGATTTCAAGTCTCCCGCATACATCCAAATCAATTAGATTGTCCAATATTTCATTACGCCCCAGTGAAAGAGTAGTACATTCCCAGTCATAAATTCTAAATACCGGATTAGCATCCTGAGAATAATTTTCTAACAGCACCTGATCTGCTGCCATATTGAAACTGCCGGTACGGGGAATGTCCTCGATCAGACGCCAGATTCGCATTTTTAATTAACAAATAGTGTAATAACAAAATTATAAGCAATAATAACAACCTTTTTTATCTGTGATTTCAACAATATAGATTTAACAAAAAATCTTTTAGCAGTCAGCTTATTTGCTATTATATTTCAACCTGAGCTGACAGCTGAAAACTGACAGCTAAATCTTTGGCTATTACAAACCTACTTAAAACTGGAAAAAAGTCCGGCTGTTTGAATTTTCGTTCAGACAATATTTGATTATGATTTTGGATTGAGAATACTTGATAAATCCAGTCCTCCTGTCATTTTTCCTATTTGCTGCCCAAGAGAGTTCTGCATATTTTGCTGGCTTTGTCTGAGTCCTTCATTGACTGCAGAAAGGATTAAATCCTGTAGAGTCTCAATGTCATCTGCATCTACAACTTCCGGATCAATTTCAATGCTTATTGCTTCCTGCTTTCCATTGAAAGTCATCTTCACCATCTCTCCACCAACAGAAACAGAAATAATCTGTTTGGCAAGTTCCTCCTGTTGCTGTTTCATGGTCTCAGAAAGTTCCTGAGCCTTTTTCATCATTTCATTCATATCAATCATAATTTTATCCCTTAGTTTAAAGTTTAATCTATTTTAAATTATTGTGGTTCAAATTATCTTTATGCATCAGACAATTCTATATTTGTAACTCTGCTGTTTGTAAACACAGAAAGAATATCTTTGACCTGCGGAAATGCTCTTGCATTCTTTCGCTTAAGTTCATTTTTTCTCTCTAAAAGTATTTGTTCATGTTCTACTATAGTTAGCTGAGATGCAGATATTGGAGTAATTTCACAACTAACGTGAACTGAATGGCCAGTCCAGTCGGAAGCAATTTTTTCCAGTAACTCTCTGTTATCTTCAGTCAGCATAGATGCATAATTTCCGCTTTTGAAAGAAAGTATTAATTGTGATCCTGTCAAATTATGAGGGACCGCATTGCGAACAAAACTGGCCAGCTTTGATGACAGTTTTTGAACTTCTTCTGAAAAGTTACACCATTCTTCCGGAGGTTCCATTGAAGTTTCTTCAATGTTTTTTTTGGCAGCAAGTTTTACAATTTCTTGATTTTGATTAATATTATTCTGAGCTTCCGGTGACATTTCCTTATCTGTATTTTCAGTTTGTTCAGCTTTTAGCTGGGATACTTCTGTTTCTGCAACATATGGGTTTTCTTCATCAACATGAGAATAATTATCTTGATTTGTAACAGAATGCTGCTTTTCAGTCATTTTTGGTTCAGGAGAACTTTCATTCAACTTGGCAGGTTCAGTAGCAGCTGACTCCGTCTTGTCTGACTTCAAAATGTTTTTAATTACAGTTGCGTCCGTTAATGGTTTATGGGCTCCGGACATTTTTAAAAATGAGTGCTGCTGATTTGCTCCGGAAATATCTTTTTCCGGCCCTGAGAGTTCCGCTGGACCTTCAATTACTGAATCTGTATTTTCTGTATTTGAGTTTCCGGCAGACTTACTTTTACGTATATTTTGTATTTCACTGATAATCTCCGGAAGGCCGACAAGAGGCTCAATGGATGCAATCTGGAGAATAGCCATTTCAAAACAAATCTTAGTATGTGCACTACGCTTCATCTGTTCTTCCAACTCCAACAGAATATGAAAAATCTGTTGTAACTCATCGGCACTGACAATTTTGCTTAAAGTAGAAAATGTTTCCAGATCATCAGCAGGAATATCTTGAAAAAGAGCTTGATTCATCCCAAGTGTCCGCACAAGTGCGATGGTTTTAATGGTTTGTAACAAATCAGATAATACATCATTTACATCATGTCCATGTTCTTGAAGTTTCTGAAAATAACTTATGGCCTCACCATCCTTTTTTTCCAGAAGAGCCTCAATAAATGCAAACCTGGATTCACTGTCCAGTATCCCCAAAATCTGGGCTACTTTCTGATCAGTCGCAGATGTTCCCGTAAAACTTAGAATTTGATCAATTGCAGTCAATGCATCCCTCATTCCGCCTACTGAATTCCTGCAGATCATTTCAATAGCCTTGCGTGACAACTCGAGATTTTCATTCTTGACAACTGTTTCCAGAAAATCTGCCATTTTTTTTATTGAAATTCTTAAAAAATCATAGCGTTGACAACGCGAAATAATAGTCGGAGGAATTTTATGGGGATCGGTGGTTGCGAAAATAAATTTCACATACGGAGGTGGTTCTTCCAGTGTTTTAAGAAGCGCGTTAAAAGACTCGAGAGTGAGCATGTGCGCCTCATCAATGATATATATTTTGTAGCGGCATTTTGCCGGTACATAATTTACGTTTTCACGCAACTCACGAATATTTTCAATTCCACGGTTGGAGGCAGCATCTATCTCGATAACATCTGCAGATGCGTTTTGATTGATTTCAGTACAGTTTTCACATCTATTGCACGGGTCCCCATTGTCGGGATTCAAGCAGTTGACAGCCCTTGTTAAAATTCTGGCTGCACTGGTTTTTCCAACTCCTCGTGATCCAGTAAATAAAAAGGCATGAGCAACTCTGTCTGAAAGAACTGCATTGCGTAAAGTCTGGGCTGTAGTTTCTTGCCCAATCAGATCGTCAAAACGTGAAGGGCGTAACTTGCGCGCCAGAACGACATAAGACATGAGAGGAATTCCAATATTTACGAAGAGAGGCTGAGGAATGCGGCACATCTACGAAATCTTAGTGCTGCTTCCGCTAGGATCTGACACGGTTCGAAATTTTCGATTGCGCACCCCCAGCCACAAGAAGTCTTTATCTAAAGTTTTTAGGCTAATATCAAGACATTGGATTTGAAATAGTGTCTTTTTTATTAATTTAACCTTTCAATTGCCTTTGAATTTCTTTCTAAGTAACTTTTTGTTAGAAAATTGTAATTGATTTTCATAAATAATGCACCAATTTTCAACTCTTAATAATTTAATTTATATAGATTCCACTTCTTCACAAAGACAGTTAATACTGTTAAACTAGTTACTCCAAATATTATAACCCTTTTTCATTAAATATTTTTGTCTTTCAATTATACATGTCTAAATGGTTGGTTGTTTCAGATGTCGTTCAGTTGCTGCATGTTCCTGAAGCAACTATTTATCGTTGGATACGTCAGGGTGATATTCCCTGCATCATTCGTCGCGGGAAATATTACTTTAATCAATCTACTCTAATTTCCTGGGCTGATTCAAAACACATACACCTTGAAGAACACAAAAGAAGATCCCCCAAGAGCAAAGAACAAGTTTCTCAGTCACGCCTGATTGAAGCTCTCAAAACAGGAAATGTTTTTCATGCTGTTCCATCAAGTTCAATAGAATCACTTTTTCAGCAAGTTTCAGTACAAATGGATTTGCCTCAACCTATTGGAGACTCATTATCCGAATTGCTTTTGCAAAGGGAACATCTTTCTTCAACCGGAATTGGTAACGGAATTGCGATTCCGCATTGTAAAACACCACTAGGTAAACAAATAAATAAATCCATGGTAGGTACATTTTTTTTGGAAAACTCATTGGATTTTATGGCACCGGACGGTTTACCTGTTTTTGTTGTATTTGTACTTTTGAGTGTTAATTCTTTTCACCATCTTCAACTTCTTTCTCAACTTGCCCGTATTCTAAGTCAATCGCAGATGATTGACTTTCTCAACAATTCACCTTCATTAGATAATCTAGTTGAACAATTTCAAAAAACACTGGCAGAGAAAGCTTAACAAATTCCTTTCGCGCGGTTTGGCTGGATCTGACACCGATCTACTTTCACGTTACCAGGCTGTTTCTGCCAGGGAAGCTGTGGTGATGATGACTGCAGCATTGGCAATCGGTCTGGGTTGCGGAGTTCTTGCCGTCGGACTTAACTGGAGCGTACATTCTCTAAGACTCTTCATAAGCGACTTAGACTTAGGTTGGCGAGCCATATTTTTTCCTGCTCTGGGAGCCGGAATTGCTGTATTTTTGGTGCGATCTCTCATGCATGACTCTGCAGGACATGGAGTGTCAGATGTAATAAAGGCCATAGCAATGGGATCAGAAGGTCTCAGGAGACGCATGATTTTCTCGCGATTTTTCGGAAGCTTTCTGACAGTAGGTAGTGGAGGTTCAACCGGTTTGGAAGGTCCAATAGTGAGTATTGGTGCAGCACTGGGTTCAACACTGGGACGCTGGCTTAACATGAATGAGCGTCACAAAAAACTTCTTGTTGGTTACGGAGCAGCAGGTGCAGTTGCAGGAATTTTCAATGCCCCACTTACAGGTCTTATTTTTTCATTAGAAATAATTATAGGAGAATGGACGTATTTAACTATTTTACCCACGATCATTGCAGCTGTTTCTGCAACAGAACTCAGTCGCTGGATAACTGGAAATAAGATTGCTTTCTTTCAGGAAATAGCTGGTTTTTCCCTCACCTCGTTACTTGCCTGCTTTGTACTTGGGGCCTTGACAGGAGTCATCTCCATATTGTTTGCCAGAAGTTTGTTGTTATGGGAAAAATTTTTTACAAAAGTCTCTCTTCATCATTGGATACGTGCCGCAATTGGTGGGCTGTTTGTAGGAACATTAGGTTTTTTTATGCCTGAAGTGTTGTCAGAAGGATACTCAGCTACTCAAGTCTTTCTGACTGATTCAATACGTCCGGAACTTGCTTTTGTTCTGCTTTTTGTACTGCTCAAATTTCTTGCATGCGGGATGACACTCGGTAGTGGCGGCATCGGAGGAGTTTTTGCGCCCAGCCTTGTGATTGGCAGTGGTGTGGGTTTGGCTTTTGGAATGATCATGCATTCACTCCCACTGGACGGGGTTGCTGAAGATGCTGCTTTTGCTCTAGCAGGTATGGCAGGAATGGTTGCAGGTGTCATGCACGGACCACTGACGGGGATTTTCCTTGTTATGGAAGTAACTCGAGGTTATTCAATGATTTTGCCGCTGATGTTAACTGCAAGCAGTGCAATGGTTGTAAGTTCATTTTTCGAGATCGGTTCAGTCTATACCCAGGATTTGATTAAACAGGGTAGTTTGATCAAGCGTGGAACTGATCGTTACTTGCTGCATCATCTGAATATTGGAGATATTTTGGACAAGGATTTCATAACTATTCGTGAAGATCTGCTTTTGAGAAATTTTATTGAGGAATTCAAGAAGGCACGTCGAAACTATTTTCCTGTTCTGAATAAAGAAAATAAATGTGTGGGAGTTGTTTTTCTTGATGACATCCGTCCTCATCTTTTTGACAGAAGTCTTTATGATTTAGTGACAATGGGATCAGTCATGCGTAATCTGCCCTTAATCAGCCTAAATGAGCCAATCAGTGCTGCCTTAGACAAGTTTGAAACCTCTAAAGCCTGGTCATTACCTGTAGTAGAAGGTGATCAATTTTTAGGTATGCTTTCTAAATCAACTCTCTTCGACCATTATCGTCGTGAACTGCAAATTCAATCAATATAAAAATAATTTACTAAATCACTTGATATTTTTTCATTTTACCCTAACTTTACATCATCAAGTTTTTTTCAAAGAAGAATCCGATTGAAATCCAAGAGTTTTCAGATTTTAATCAACTAACCTTAAATACCATGAGTTATGAACAAATCAGAATTAATAGAAGAGTTAACGGCTAAAACAGGATACAATCCAAAATTAACGGACAAAATGGTTCGTATCTTTTTTGACCGTATCAAAGCTGCACTAAGTGCCGGTGATAAAGTAGAAATCCGCGGATTTGGTTCTTTTACACTGAAAAAATATAAAGGATATATTGGAAGGAATCCTAAGACAGGAGAAACTGTGGAGGTCAAACCAAAGCAACTTCCAGTGTTCCGGACAAGCAAAGATTTGCGCAGTCGAGTCAATCAGTAAAAGTTTAGATATATCATGAATCTTCCGCAGTATCTTTTGCTGGTTGATCCAGTAAGTCACTAAAGCGTGGAGGAGGCTCTATTAGCTTGGTTATTTGAACTGCATTTTTCCCTTTGTAGGCACCCTGAGTAGCCAAATATTTCAGCTTGTCCTGTACCAGAACTTTAAGCGGTTTATTTTGATCCTGATTTAAGAGAATTCTATCACCCTCTTTCAAAGTTAGAAAACTCCGAAGGGACATGCGGGCTTCCCCCAGGTCAACCTTTACACCAACTTTTGAATTAAGCAAATTTTCTTCAAGACGACTTACATTAACTGCATTGACCTCTTCATCATAGCTTGTTTTTCCTGCCTCAAGTTGGGTACGTACTGGGTCAAGCATTGAATAAGGCAGACAAAGGCTCATTGTGTAAGGGACACGGTTGATTTCTACATCGAAAGTAGTACTTGCCACAACCTCATCCGGAGGAACAATAGCTGTAAATTTAGAATTGACTTCCATGCGGTCAAAATAAGGTTCCAGCGGAGTCAATCTCTTCCAGGCTTTACCTAGATCTTCAAGAGCACTGTGGACGACTTTGGACAGCATTTTAATTTCGATACCGGTAAGCTCACGTTTTGGAGGTGGATTTTCAAACCAGCCGTTTCCTCCGAAAAGCATATCAATCAGTATGTACACCAGATGATGTTCAAAAACAAACAGGGCGTGTCCATGAAGCGGATTCATGCCAAAAACTGTCAGTGAAGCCGGAGTAGAAATGGCAGCAAGATAATCGCGAAAACTGACTAACTCCGTAGCACGCCGTGTCATAGTAACCGGACGTCTCACATGATGTGAAAAAGTTTGAGCATAAATTCTAGCAAAACGGTCATAAACTGCTTCCAGTCCCGGCATACGACCGCGAATAATTGGAGCCTGAAAACCCAATTCGTACGGCAACACCACTGTTTTTTCATCTTCTTCCGGGTTCAGTCGTTTGTCTTGTTCAACTGAAATGCGTTTCAGAATCGCATTTAATTCTTTTTTCGACTGAGGCATAAATTTTTGGAGTAAAGTTGTGAAATTAGGTGTTCTGGTTTATCTTGAAAATAATGATGAACATGTTCTGATGATTCATCGTGAAAAAGAAGACGAACATAAGGGCCTCTGGTTAGCTCCCGGAGGGAAAGTTGAACCTAATGAAGCTCCGTTTGAAACTGCAGTCCGTGAAATGCTGGAAGAAACCGGACTGAAAATTGAAGATCCGGAACTAAAAGCAGTACTTTCTTTTCCTGATCAGGGCGACTCACCTTTTGGTGATGAGTGGCATGTTTTTGTTTTTTACTCAAACTGCTATTCTGGTACTCTAACAGAAGATTGTCCGGAGGGTCAACTTGAATGGATTCCCAAAGACAACCTGACTGAACTTGCCTCATGGGAAGGCGACCGGCTGTTTACGCCCAAAATTCTGGAACCCGGATGCTTTTCAGCTAAATTTCTTTATTCTGGTAAAACTTTACTGGATTACACTTTTTCAAAGTCTAAACTAAGATTGTAAATTCGAAATTTTTGAAACGCAAGGCAAGACAATATTTTTCCAAAATTAGTACTATGCTCCGTTATTACTGTCTGATTTTAATTTTCGCTCTATTCATTGGAGGATGCCAAGTTCAGGTACGCTATCCTACAGAATTTCCTTCAAAAACTACTGTAACCCATGAAGAAAATTATTGGTTTTGGGGTTTAGTAGGTGAAAAAAAATACGAAGTTTATGACCTCTGCCCCCAGGGTAGAGTTTATGAGATACTCATTTACAGCACATACATGCAAAGTACATACACAGTACTTTCACTGGGAATCTACAGTCCACGAACTGTCCTCATTGTTTGTTCAATCAGAGGAGAATAGCCTGAAACCGGAAACAACCGGCTATTCAGGGGCTATTTGCAAAAAATAATTCCACATTTGTTGTGTCACAGGACCAACCGGACGACCTGTTTTTATAAGGAGATGAATGACAAACTGTTCTAGTTTCCTTGGATCACTGCGTCAAATACATTGAGTTAATCCAAACCATTGACTGCCTTCATATAAAATCTTACCAGTAATTTTTATATAATTTACTTTTATTTTTGATAAAACAAAAGTATATTTCTGGAAGCACAATCCCGTAAATTCAATATGTTAAAGTATTAATGAAATCACACACACAAGTAGTTGTCATCGGCGGCGGCGTGGTCGGATGCAGTGTTTTATATCACTTGACCAAATTAGGCTGGAAAGACGCAGTTTTGTTGGAACGCTCAGAATTGACATCCGGCTCCACATGGCACGCCGCAGGCGGAATGCACACCATCAACGGTGACCCGAATGTTGCCAAACTGCAACAATATACGATTGATCTGTATCAGGAAATTCAAGAAATATCCGGACAAGATATCGGGAAACATGTGACGGGCGGAATTATGTTGGCTGCGACTAAGGAACGCTTTGAATGGCTCAAAAGCATTCACGCGAGAGGGCGTTACCTCGGCTTGGAGACTGAAATCATCAGTCCCAAAGAAGCACAGAAAATCATGCCACTCATCAATCCGGAGCATTTTGTGGGAGCCTTACACGATTCAATTGAAGGCCACTTAGACCCTTACGGAACAACTTGGGCTTATGCCAAAGCCGCAAAAAAACAGGGTGGTGAAATTTATCAAAATGTACAAGTTACCGATCTTCAAATCCATCCACAAGGCGGTTGGCGGGTGATTTTGGAAAATGGAGATTCCGGAGAACCGGAACATCCGGTGCGGGTTGAGGAAATCCACGCCGAACATGTTGTTAATGCCGGAGGACTTTGGGCGCGGGAAGTCGGGCGTATGGTTGGTTTGGAGTTGCCGGTTTTGGCGATGGAACACATGTATTTTTTGACTGAGGATATGCCGGAAGTGATGGCCTTTAATCAGGAAAATGAACTGGAACTTCCGGCAGTAATCGATTTTGACGGCGAAATTTATTTGCGTCAGGAGCAACAAGGAATGCTGATGGGAACTTATGAAAAAGCCTGCAAACCATGGTCGCCCAAAGTAACTCCGTGGGACTTCGGACAGGACTTATTGCCTCCGGATTTAGAGCGGATTGCTCCTTCTCTGGAAGTTGGTTTTGAGCATTTTCCGGTTTTTGAGAATGCCGGAATTAAAAAAGTAATCAACGGACCCTTCACTTTTGCGCCGGATGGGAATCCACTGATCGGACCGGTTCGGGGGCTTCCGGGATTTTGGTGTGCCTGTGCGGTGATGGCAGGATTCAGTCAAGGCGGCGGAGTCGGTTTGGCACTCGCAAATTGGATGATTGAGGGCGATCCCGGTTTTGATGTTTGGGGCATGGATGTCAGCCGTTTTGGAGATTGGGCCACGCTTTCCTACACCAATACCAAAGTGCAGGAAAACTATTCCCGCCGCTTTTCGATTCGTTTTCCGAACGAAGAATTGCCCGCCGGACGACCGCTCCGGACAACTCCGGTTTATGACAAAATGCTATCCGAAGGAGCGCAAATGGGGAGTTCGTTTGGTTTGGAAGTTCCTCTCTGGTTTGCCCCAAAAGGCGTAACAGACAAATTTTCATGGCGGCGTTCCACCGATTTTGAACACGTTGCTGAGGAAGTTCGAGCCGTGCGTGAAGGTGTCGGTGTGCTGGAGATTTCCGGATTTGCTAAATATACGGTAGTTGGTTCCGGAGCCTCTGATTGGCTGGATCAAATTCTGGCTTGCCGAATTCCAAAACCCGGCCGCATGACTCTGGCACCAATGCTCAACGAAAACGGAAAATTGATTGGTGATTTTACTTTGGCGAATCTTGATGATGACAAATTTTTTATTGCTGGTTCAGGAATTGCGGAGGAATATCATTTACGATGGTTTGAACAACATCTTCCGGAATCCGCAAATTTAGAGGTTATTCCGCACAGAACTGACATTCTCGGACTATCGATTGCCGGGGCAAAGTCCCGTGAATTGCTGGCCAAAATTACGGATGAAGATATTTCCCGAGATGCCTTTCGTTTTATGGACATGCGTGAAATGAATATCGGGATGGTTTCCTGTTTGG
>Ga0208570_1000149_pt1 | contig 34994 bp, 33 predicted proteins | sample DeeseametaMP1202_FD_184192 | JGI IMG/M metagenome (GOLD analysis project Ga0208570, IMG submission 184192) | Marine microbial communities from the Deep Indian Ocean - MP1202 (SPAdes) | ecosystem: Environmental > Aquatic > Marine > Oceanic | place: South Indian Ocean | collected 2011-03-08
ACAGAACGAATACATAACATTTACATAACTCCTGTTATGTATTCGTTCCAGGTTTTTCACTACAAACGAATCAGACTACATATCTGTATGGACAAAGATGCCGATTAAATGTTCGGTATGTTGTGTGGGGTTTATATGAGTGATTTGCTTGAGACTGACAGTATTACATGATGAATGTGATCCTGTCAGTAGTTTATAAAAAATAATTTGGACGTAAGAGTCCACAGACTTGATTTACATAAATCAAGAATCTCTTATTATTTTTTATCGTTAGAATTTACTTAGACTTAGGAGGGAACTGACTTTAATAAGGTAAGAGGTCTTATTTCACTAACTTGTATTTTCTATTTGTTTCTAAAACTCATCTTGATCCAAATATTATCTTCCGTTTCTTCCTCAACCAATAAATTTCCATCATCAACGATAGAAAGATCAAAGAACCATCCCTTTTTATGGGATTTATCATCTCCTCCAAGATTAAGAACATTTGGGTCTATTGTAGAATAGTTGTGGGGAGGCCATTCAACAAACTCACTTCTCAACATCATATCCTTATGGTCTTGTATAGTTTTTTGGTGTTTGTTTGTGATGTCCACAATGAAAGGTATAGCCTACTCGCCTACTTCACATTCATTTTCAATTATTTGACACATCTTGTGTGGAGAATTGAAATATTTTAATATTTTTCGTTTGTGATTCTCAGACATTTTTCCATCTACTCTGAAAAAAACATCTTTGCTTAAATAAAGATCATATCCATCTGGAATTCCTTTATTATCTCTCATATGACTCCAACTGGAATTTTGTTCTAACTTATAAAGTGTATAGCGAAAATACTTCGTTGAGTCTGTTGACAGTCCTTCAACTGAGTTTATTTCTTCTCTTGTTACTACTTCATTATTCATTTTTACCTTTATCATTTATGAGTAATTAAATTGGACATAAGTGTCCTGAGTCGGTTAAAACTGATTAACCGATTTCAAAATAAAAAATTAATTATTAAGGTAAATTTTGAGGAGGGTATTAACGAAAATTATATCGTCATCAAGTCACTTAAAACTACTTAAAATCTTTTCTTATTCTCTACTTATATTATAACACAAAACGGTCAGAAAGTCAAGAGTTTATAGAATCTATTTTATGAATAATTTTCTATAATATCAATTACTTATAGAGAGATTGAAACAAAAATAAAAGGTCAATAATTACAGGGTTTTGAGGATATTTTTTTGGAGAATTCTGGTAAACAGTTGATGTTTTTCGAGTATGATAGTAAACTGGTATCAGTTTCAAATTTGAAACGGTCTCACGTTTAGACAGAGAGTTCAGGTAAGTTGTTGGACATAGTTTATAACTCTATGTTATTACAGAACAATAATTTTCATATGGTCGTGGGATAATGACTTGTCGTGAATCCAGTCGCTCCGACCACCTGCCTGAATTAAACTCCATTGAAAATATATTAGCTGTAATATTTGATGGTCACATAAAGTGTCTGATCTCCACAATTTGTCATTTCGACCGTAGGGAGAAATCTTAATAATATTAGCCTTAACTTTTTTCATATTTCATTAATTCATGAAACTTACTGAGAACCTAAACGTTGTTGACGTTTTACCGTTAATTTCACCAAACACTCTTAAAAAACTTTTGCCGGTTTCAGAGACTGCGGCAGAAACTGTTTTTAATGCCCGAAATTCGATTAAACATATTCTATCGGGTGATGACAGACGTTTGCTGGTAATAGTCGGACCCTGTTCGATTCATGACGCCGTGGCAGCTCATGATTATGCGGAACGGCTTAAAAAACTCGCCGATGAAGTCGCAGAAACAATTTTAATTGTAATGCGTGTCTATTTTGAAAAACCGCGTACAACTGTCGGTTGGAAAGGCTTGATCAACGATCCGGAATTAGACGGCAGTCACAAAATAAATAAAGGTATAGAGCTCGCACGAAAAATTTTGCTTGAAACAAATAATCTTGGACTGCCTTGCGCGACAGAAACCCTTGATCCTATCACACCGCAATATCTCGCAGATTTAATTTCATGGAGTGCAATCGGCGCGCGTACCACTGAATCACAGACTCATCGTGAATTGGCGAGTGGTTTGTCGATGCCGGTTGGTTTTAAGAATGGAACGAGCGGTGAACTAAATGTGGCATTGAATGCCATGAAATCGTCGTTGCAGGCACATCATTTTCTTGGAATCAACCAGGATGGTGTATCTTCCGTTATCCAGACTTCCGGAAATGACTACGTTCACCTTGTTTTACGCGGCGGCAACAACGGACCCAATTTTGATGCCGTTTCCATCCACAATGCTGCTGATGCTCTTGCTTCTGACGGCTTGCCAAAAGCAATCATGATAGACTGCAATCACGCAAACTCCGGGAAAGACCCCTCTCGACAAGAGCTGGTGCTCAGAAATATAATCCTGCAAATTAAAGACGGTGACCAATCCATCATCGGCACAATGATCGAAAGTAATATCAATGGTGGAAATCAACCGATTTCGATGGAAATGAAGTATGGTGTTTCTGTGACAGACGCCTGTCTTGATTGGGAAAATACAGAAAGGATCCTAAATAATGCTCATGATTCTTTGAAAAACAATTGATATAACTATACTCTGACCCTAATAATTTATAACAATAGCGTTGATTATCAGCACGAGTTTTTTTGCATCTTTGCAGAATTATTAGCGGAAAACAGAAACCCATAAGTCAATAGCCGTGACCTCCGATCAATGGACAATAGCAGACATTTTAAGTTGGACACAGGGGCATTTTGAAAAATTGCGGCCTGACTCTCCACGCCTCGATGCAGAACTGTTATTGTCATACGTGCTGAATTGTGAGCGTTTAGAGCTTTATCTTAATGCTGACCAGCCTCTGAACGACGCAGAGCGGGGAACCTACAGAGAGTTAGTTCAGCAACGTGCGGCAGGATGTCCGATTGCGTATTTAACTGGCAAAAAGGAATTTTGGTCACTGACACTTGAGGTAAACAATGCAACCTTAATTCCGCGTCCGGATACAGAAACACTAGTTGAAACTGCTGTAGGACAAATCCGGAAATGGCAAAAAATACATCCTGAGACAACTTGTATAATTGCGGAACTCGGCACAGGCACAGCCGCAATTCCACTGGCACTTTGTGCAGAACTCCGGAATTTGAATATCATTTCCGTTGATTGTTCCGCAGATATTTTGGCGGTTGCTTCTCGTAACTTAGAGCGCCATGAATCCCTTTTAGCTCCATGTAACAACCAAATCCAGCTAATTGAGAGCGATTTATTTTCAAAAATAAATCAGCAAACAAAACTGGATTTCATCATCAGCAATCCGCCATACATCCCCACCGACAATATCAAAACTCTACAAGTTGATGTTTCGCAATATGAACCTCACATCGCACTTGACGGAGGTCCGGATGGTCTTTCTTTTTACCGTTATCTACTTGAAATTGCTTCTGGATTATTGACTAAAGAGGGAGAGATGCTATTGGAAATCGGTTTTGATCAGCAAGCGGATTTGAGCTCACTTCTACAAAATTTTCCGGAATGGAAATCTTCCATGTTCCTTCCGGATTTACAGGGAAATGTCCGTGTTTGGAAATTGGCTAAGCAAGCGTTTTGATCCAGAAGATTAGCGGACTCCCATCTTTTCAATTGAAATTTCAGGAGTTTTGCCGGAAATCAAATCTGCTGTAAGACGTGCGGTTCCGCATGACATAGTCCAGCCTAAATGCCCATGTCCGGTGTTGTAGAATAAATTTGAGTGACGGCCTGTTCCTAGAATGGGCGTTCCTTCCGGAGTCATCGGACGTAATCCGGACCAGAATTCGACCTTGTCGTAATTTCCCGCATTTGGAAAAAGCCTTTTTGCGGTTTTGAGGATATGTTCAAAATCTTCTGGAGTATGGCCCAGATCATAACCGCAGAATTCGGAAATGGAACTGACCCTGAAATGATCTCCCATCGGCGAAAATCCAAGCAAATCTTCTTCATGTAATCCTCCAATTCTGGGTGGAGTATGCCCTTTTTCTACAGGAATTGTGATGGAATAACCTTTCACCGGATAAACAGAAATCCGGACTCCCAATGATGTTTGTGCAAGCAGCGGACTCCATGCGCCCAAACAGAGCACATAGCCATCTGCGCTGAAAACACCGCGGTTGGTGACAACGCGATTTATTTTATTTCCCGAAACTCCAAGACGTTCGATCGAAACTCCGGATTCAAAAGTCCCACCCATTTTCCTGCATACTTCCATCAACTCTTCCGTAAACATTCTGGAATCTCCGGATTCATCTGTTGGCGAAAAAACACCACCGGCAATTTGATCCTTCGAATCTGCTAACTCCGGAATTAGTACCAGCGCACGTTCTTTTCCGACTATTTCCAGTTTTTGTCCGGCTTCCTGAAGTAAACGCATGTGTTCTGAACCTGAATCCATTACTTCCGGATTTCTGTAAAGATAAAGCAGACCTTTCGTATTTCGTTCATATTGGATGTTAGTTTCTGCTACAACTTCATTCAAGATTTTCTGGGAATATACTGCAATTCGATGTTTCGCCAAGGAATTTATTTTGGCTCTGGAATTTGTACACTGGGCAAGAAATTTCAGTCCCCAGCGGATAAATTGCGGATCCGCCTGAAATTTCATTCGGAAAACAGGATGCTGATGGAATAAGGAATTAAACCACATTTTCAATGCTTTTGGTGAACCCCACGCAATTGCGTGTCCTGTGGCAATCAATCCGGCATTGCCGTAACTCGCCCCGCCGATTCCGGGAGGTTGACGATCAAGCACAGTCACTTGATGACCGTCTTTAAGCAGTTGATAGGCTGTTGTAACGCCTACAACTCCGCCACCCAAAATTAATATTTCCACTGAAAATACCTTTCTATTTTGTCTAAAAACTACTTTAAATTTTTTGATCGCTTTTCATTTCAGCACCATTTCCATTCCTACGTAAACCCGGAATAAATATCCAAAGAATTCCTGCCAGCATTATTGCTCCGCCTAATGCTTCAAAACTGCTGATGAGTGTGCCAAAAACGAGGAATTCAAATAAAAGAGTCATAGCGGGCGAAAAAGAACCAATGATAACCGCTTTGGAAACAGTCAGGTAACGCAGGGCATAAGTATAAGATACACGCCCCATAAACGGTCCGCAAAAAGCAGCCATGGCTAACCATTTCCATTCGCTGATTTGTAAATCCACAACCCCGATTCGTACTTCCGCCAGGTTCCAGAGTATGGCAATTCCAACTGCTAAACGGGCAACATTCAAAACCTGCGGATTGATTTCATGAATAATACTTTTGGCCAAAACCTGCATTGACGCAAAACTGAAAGCCGCCAAAATTGCCCAAAGGAACGCAGACCATGTGTTTAATTCAAAACTCAGTGAATCCATTTTCATCACTATGATGCCGGCAATGATCACCACTACTGCCAGCCAGACTCTAACACTGACTAACTCTTTCAAAAAAAACCAACTCAACAGCATCGCGATAATGATTTCACTACGAGTCAGTAAAATCAGCATGGTCGGAGACGCCTGGTTCAAGGCTTGACAAATCGAATAGTTTCCGACCAGTCCGGCCAGTGACGTCAGCAAAGTAATGCCTCCAATTTTTAAAGATATTTTTGTCTGTCGACGCGCCAGCCATGCGCCCGGCAGAGAAAATAATAAAGCCCAAAGGAAAACTCCAAAAATTACTGTGAGTGGCTCAACTGTTTCTAAACTCAGGCGGTATGGTATTGCATAAAGTCCACCTCCAAACGTGGCGAGCAATGCGAAGCATAGCCCTTTGATTTGATCACTCACTTATTACTTTCTTAATTTCAATATTGTTTTTATTTGCATCTCATTCTCCATTTTTGTACTTTGAGAAGTCAAGAAAATTTACATCGTTGTAAAAACATGTTACTATTGCCTTTTCATTTTTAGCCTCTCAACCTGTCCGAATTAATCTATTAAATGCAACTTGTTGGCATTGGATTTGCGAGATCACAATGGAACTCATTGGTTACGCAACTCCAAAGACTGGTCTCTCATCAATTGAACACTAAGTTGTTCGATCATTCTCTTTCAGATGTTGAATCAGAAAGAGCAGTAGATGGATTTCAGGATGCTGCTGATGAGATTGTGAAGCTCAAACCAGACTGGCTTTTATTTTCTCCGGTTGCTTTTAAAACACCGGAAATATGTCTCGAATTTCTTGAAGAGCTGCAAAACAAGTCTGACAAAATTTTCCATTTTGTGCTGGTAATTGACGATTTACACCATGATTTATCCGCGTTACTAAAACTCCAGCCTGTCTTTGAATTAATCAACAAAATGCAGCTTAAGCTTTCTGCACCTGAACTTCTGCTGACTCATCACATCCGTAGTTTTCCCAGGATTCGTCTGGATACTGATTTTCAAACAATGGATTATACAAATAATTACGGAATACTTGTACGGCAATCCGCAAATGATGTGCCGCTCAACACTCTCATTCCTTTTAATAATATTCAGAAAATTGAAACAAAAAATGGAAACCTTTCTCCTGAAATATGGCTACAGGATTTTTTACTGAAGCAGGACAAAGTGGTTCATCCGGAACAGGTAGTGGGGATTCTTCGTGAAGAAAAAGGATGTTACCTTTTTCCGGGAATACCTTTTAATTCAATACAGTGTCTTAAATTTGAAAATATAAAAGTTGAACATTTAATACATTTTGACGAATGCACTTTAAAAAATCCTCCATGCAAACGTTTCATAGAAAACATGAATCGGGAACACAAAGAATGGTTAAAAGAGAAAGATATCAAACAAAAAAATATGCCGCGAATTCACTTTTTCGCAAAATTCAAGATAGTCAATTCTTTGCTGAAAAAATTATTCAAGGAAATCGGACAGACAAATGTTAAACTAGTTACGAAAATGAATCCCGCAGAAGAACATTTGCCAGATACGGTACGCTGGATAAAATTAGCTGATTCTCAGGAGAAAAACTTTAATGCGGACAGCATCGACTGGAGTAATGATTTGAATCAAATTCTTGCGCCACTTAGGCAATTTGTTGATTTGAATGACTTGCAAAATGATATCAATTCAGTTGCTTTGCCTATTCCGCAATTGGAATTCGAAAAAATGAGGCAAGATTTAATAAGAGAGGAAGCAGCATTGAAAACCACAATTCAACAGTCTGAAAGTGCGAACATGCTTTATACTCAGGAACGGAACGTTCTGAAAAAAATTGCCTCATTTTCCAAAATATTGCTGGAAGCTTTAACAACAAGCAAAAACTGGGAAGACGCTCTTGAATCGGCCCCTAAATTTACGCAACCCAAAGTACTTTTGCTTTGTGAAGACGAAAACATTGCTGCCGACTTGAATCTTAAATTAACAGAAGTTCAGCGCAAACTCTGGATCAATCCTTTCAAGTTTCAGCAAGCGGAAGATTTGACTCAATTTAATTCAAAAATGATCAGCTCTTATTTGAAACCTGAAGCTCTGATAATAACTACCGCAGCCCGCACTCATTTGGAACACCTTTGCCGACAAGCACTTGTGCAGTCAGAAAATGCGGAAACTGTTTTGAATGAGCAAAATAAAAAAATTACTGACGTAAAAACCGATTTAGCTTTGCTCCAAAATAATAAAAAAAGTCTTGCTCTGCGCTGGCTGCATGTTTCGCTTAAACAACTTTTATACCGAGATCGTCACTTGTTTCAAGAGCTTCCGCAAAAAGCAGCATGAAAAATTCTCACACTATCCAGGAGATAATCATGCAGCTCAACCAATACTGGAGCAAGCAGGGTTGCATGTTGATGAATCCGTATGACGTGGAAACCGGTGCCGGAACCATGAATCCAATGACCACTCTGCGCACAATTGGTCCGGAAGAGTGGAATGTGGCATACGTGGAGCCTTCCAGACGTCCCGCTGATGGACGATATGGGGAAAATCCAAACCGACTGTATCAACATCATCAATATCAGGTCATTCTAAAACCGTCTCCGGATAATGTTGAAGAACTTTATCTCGCATCGCTGGAAGCATTAGGCATCGATCCGCTTGAACATGATATTCGATTTGTCGAAGATAATTGGGAAGCACCGACTCTTGGCGCTTGGGGTCTCGGCTGGGAAATTTGGCTCGACGGCATGGAAGTCACACAATTTACATATTTTCAACAAGTGGGCGGAATTGCGTGTCAACCGGTTTCCGCGGAGTTGACTTACGGCATCGAAAGAATTGCTTCATATTTACAGGATGTTGAAGACGTTTTTGATCTTGAATACACAAAAGGAGTCAGCTACGCTTCCATTTTTCGGCAGCCTGAATTTGAACATTCAAAATACACTTTTGAAGTTGCGGACACAGATTTGATGTTCCGCTGGTTCAACGATTTTGAACAGGAGTCCGGACGTGCAATTGCAGAAAATCTGGTGTTTCCGGCTTATGATTATGTGCTCAAATGCTCACATACCTTTAATCAGCTTGATGCCGCTGGAGCGATAAGCGTTTCCGCACGAGCGGCCTACATCGGACGTGTTCGTGTTCTTGCTCAGAAAATTGCCAAACTTTTCCTGGAAGAACGCTGCAAACTCGGTTTTCCTTTGATGAAGGACCGTGATGCTGCCCTTAAATGGGTGAAAGAATTAACTCCTCAAAATTGATGTGAGCGCTGCTCTGTGAATACATATTTACTGGAAATTGGACTCGAGGAAATGCCGGCGCAGATGATCCTGCCTGCCGTTGAACAACTGAAAACTTTGGTAAACAAGACCTGCGAACAACATCAGTTGAGTTACAATGATCTTCATACTTTTTCCACACCAAGACGATTAACTATCCAAATCCTGGGACTACCGGAAAAACAGGCAGACCGCAGCATTGAATTGAAAGGGCCGCCTGCCGCAATCGCCAAAGACAAGGACAATAACTGGAGTAAGGCAGCAAAGGGATTTGCTGCAAAAAATGGCGTCGATGTCGCTGCGCTGGAAATTCGGGAATACGAGGGTAAAGACTATCTTTTTGTGCAGCGTATGGAATTAGGACAACCCGTTCCGGAACTGTTGCAGGGACAGATTGAACAGTGGATTTCGCAGCTTAATTTTCCAAAAAATATGCGCTGGGGTTCATATCGGATGCGCTTCATTCGCCCGATACGCTGGATAGTTTCGCTTTGGAATAATTGCGTGGTACCGGTCAAACTGGAAATGGTTGAAGCCGGAAACGAAACTCGTGGACATCGTTTTTTGAGTTCCGGGAATAGCTTGCTCAAAGACGCAGCGGATTATCAAAATCAGCTGGAAAAACTATATGTGATGGCTGATTTCGAAAAACGGCGTGAATCCATAGTTTCTCAGATCAGAAAACTTGAGCAGGAATTTGGTTTTGAGGTCGAACTGGACGACAAACTGCTGACAGAAGTCACAAATTTAGTTGAGTGGCCCACTGTCCTTTTAGGAGAATTTGAAGTAGAATTTCTTGAACTGCCAAGTGAAGTTTTAGTCACCAGCATGGCTGTACATCAGCGATATTTTCCGGTTTTTCGTAAAAAAGTAAACCAAGACTCCGGAGTAAAAACATTACTTCCGCACTTTGTTACAGTACGAAACGGAAACAGCGAATGGATTGATACGGTACGACGCGGCAACGCCAAAGTACTGCGTGCAAGGCTCAGTGATGCACGTTTTTTCTACCTCGATGATCAGAAAAAATCACTGGAAAATTTCCGCCAAAAAGCTGAAAATGTAGTGTTTTTTCAACAGCGCGGCTCACAGGATCAACGTGTACTACGAATTGCGGACCTTGCTGTTTTTATTGCAGGAAAACTGAATCTTTCTGACGCACAGCAAAAACATGTCCGCAGAATTGCGGAACTCAGCAAGTTTGATTTGGAGAGTAGACTCGTTCAGGAATTTCCGGAATTACAGGGATTGATGGGAGAAAATTACGCTCGTTTGAAAAATGAAGCAGCTGTTGTGTGCCGTGGTATTCGGGAGCATTATTATCCACGCAACGCAAAAGATTCACTTCCGGCAGATGCAGAATCCGTTCCGGTTGCGCTTGCTGATAAACTGGATCTGCTGACAACCGCGTTTTCCCTGAACATGATTCCTTCCGGTGCGGCTGATCCATATGCTTTAAGGCGGACGGCACAAGGTATCACTCAGCTTATTCTTGGATTACGGCTACCCCTCGACCTGCGGGAATTGACTTCAGCAGCTGTTCGTCTGCTTGATGAACAGCAGAAATTAGCCCTGGAGCGTACAAAACTGCAGGAAGAATTACTGGATTTTCTGCTTCAGCGGCAACGCTGGTTCATGCAGAAGCGTGGAATTCGCTACGACTTGATTGACGCTGTTCTCAAAAACCAGACAGAAGTTAAGGCCGTAAATGGAAAAACCCCGCATCGAGTTTTAGCAATTGAACAACTCCAATATGCCGATTATTTGGGTGATCATCTTGAGACGAAAATGTTCAAACGGTCAGTTGAAGCAATAGTGAGAGCGGGAAATATCAGCAGTAAATATCCAGACAAAATTGCTGATAATCTGGTTGAATCGGCTTTGAAGCTAACTGAAGAAATAAACTTTTTTGCGGCTTTGAAGCCCATTCTCAAAAGCGATCCACAAACTCTTTGGACTCCGGATAATTATCTGGAGCAGCTGCGTGAAATTGAACCTGTTGTGACACGTTTTTTTGAAGATGTTATGGTCATGGACGAGGATCATGTAAAATGCGGAAACCGGCTTTGGTTATGTCAACAACTCGCACAATGGTCAGGACGGCACCTTGATCTGCAGTCCATTGTTTTTGCCTGATTTTAAACTTTGAAACTCTGAAACTTCTTTTTATTTTTTGCTTTGTGCCTCAATGCCTTAGTGCCTTAGTACCTCAGTGCCTTTTTTCACTTTGAAACTCTTAAACTCTGAAACTCTGAAACTTCTCTTAATTTTTACTTTGTGCCTCAGTACCTCAGTGCCTTTTTTCACATTGAAACTTTGAAACTCTGAAACTCTGAAACTTCTCTTAATTTTTCTTTGTGCCTTAGTGCCTCCTTTTACTCTGAAACTTTGAAATTGAAACACGCCCCAGCAATCGGTATCCTTGTTCTTCATTTTTTGATTTACACTATAGTTAATCAATTCTTGAATCCCCATCCTGATATGCTTGACCACTGGGTTTGGTCACGCTACCTGAGTCTTTCATATTATGAGCATCCGCCGATGATTGCGTGGCTTATACGCGGCATCACCCTGATTGGAGGAAATACCGAAACCGCGCTGGAAGTTGGCTCACAACTGCTGACCATCAGCATCATAGCCTTGACCTACGCCGGCACTTATCGTCTTTATGGACGAAACTCCGCACTGGTGACACTGCTGATTTTATGCAGCATGCCTTATTTCACTTTGGGCAGCATTTTCCTTCACATCACCCAGCCTTTTTTGATTTTTTGGGTAGCGGCACTCTTTCTGCTGATTCGCTTTCATCAGCAGCCGGAAAACAAATGGTTGCTTTGGATTGGTATTGCCGCAGGTTTTGGAGCACTTTCGAAATACATCATGTTGCTCTTTTACATTGGACTTTTTCTGCACCTTTTTATTTACCGTAAAACCCGCAAAGAAATTTTGAATCCGTGGCTTTATGCCGCAGGATTAATTTCACTGGCAATTTTTGTTCCTGTTCTTTTGTGGAATGCACAACATGATTGGATTTCATTCCGCTGGCAGTTGGGCAAAGGAACTTCCGGTGCGGACTTTGGTGAAAACACTTTAGCTTTCACACTTGGACATTTGCTCCTGTTTTCTCCGTTGTGGGCCCTGATGGGAGGTCTGGGAATCTGGTGGGTAAGAGACCGCCTTGTTCAGGCAAGAAGTCCGGAATCAGTGATAGTTGTGCTCTCTATTTTCCCTCTGCTTTTTTTCACACTTATGAGTTTAAAAGGCACGATTGCGGATCCGCACTGGGCGAACCTGGCTTATCTGGGAATCGCTATTTTGTTGGGACAGGAATTACTCTGGCGTTTCAAAAAGAAAACGCTTTACGTTTTATTGGCCAGCGGAATTTTAATCAATGTTGCACTGACCGGAACCGTAGTCACTCATGCGTTGAGCCCATTGTTTGACTGGATGCCCTACGAACTTAAAAATTATGATTATTTAAAATCCAAAGGTCTTCCGGAAGATACTTTAATTAAACTTCAAAAAAACAATAAACGTTACCTCAGCGCCACTCAATATAACTCTCAACTGCGTAAACTCCTGTCTGCGGAAGAGTTTGAGGAATATGCGGAATTAATCCAAAAAACTGCCATGGATGTTTCTGCGGATCGACTGACTAGAGTTCTTGAATGGGACAAAACAGGAGAACAACTTCAGCAGTTGCTGACTCAAAATAGTTTGCCTAAAATAGCGTACATAGTTTCACGTGAGTATCAGCTCAGCAGTGCTTTGTCTTTCTATCTTCCATACCAGCCCTGGCCGCACAGTATCGAAAAACCGGAAAGAAATTTATGGAGTCCAATCGAGGAAGTGAAAAAAGGGACAGGTATTTTCGTTTGTGAATTGCAGGAATGTCAAGGCGGGATAGCAGATTTTTATCGGCGTTTCGAAATGCCTTTACGTTATTTAGGTGAGATCGAAACCCGCAGAAAAATCCGGATGATCCGCAATTTGCAGGTTTATGAGCTCATTCCTTGAATGTTCGTAAATATTTATGCAGCGTAACGCATCACTTCCAATTCGGAGAGGTGTTTTTCTTTGCCAAGCAATGGCTCGATCTCTTCCATTACATGATCTTCAATTAGAGTTTCTCCACACTGACCACACTCTTGAACAGGCAAATCTTTGATAATTCTGATGTTGTGTTGATCCAGCTTGAAAGGAATGTCCGTAAATTTTGCCTGCATTAGTCCGCCACATACTTGACAATTCATGTTTTTTTCCTTAGTTTAAAATTATTTTTCCATTTTACAGAATCCGGAAAATAAGCAGTTACCACCCTTACATTGTCCATTTTCAAATCTACAGCAAAAACGACATGAAATATGACCTTGTTGCAAGAGCCCCACACTAAATAACTTGGAAGGTATTTATCTGACTGATAGGATTCTATCAACTCAAAACTGTCGATGCCGCCAATCAACATGGATTTTGTTATTCTTCGTTGGCTCAATCGCATATTAACATGATACGTCCAATATATCTTCGAATCTCTTACTTTGCTTTGAATGAAATTCAGAGGATCATCCGGTGGCAATTGGACTTCTTTTTTCATCACATGTTCTTGCGCGATTAGACTACAAAATAATTATATCATAAAACTTCATCTAAAATATCAAAAAGTTGCTCTTTTGCGACAAAGTCTTCAACGCTAATAGTTCATGTTTCATGCATAAATTACACATGAAACTATCTTAAACATAGTTTTGGAAAACAGGCATCAATTTTTACAAAGCATCATCGAGTTCAAGATGCAAATCAGCAGCGTCAATATCCTTAATCTGTTCGATTTTCTGCCGTGCCGCAGAAGCAATTTTCTGCGCGTCATAGATACGCATATCCGTATCAAGGATAATGTTAACCTGCACCGTTAATTTTTGATTCAGATAGTGACAGTAAATATGAGTAATGCCTTGAATTTCAGGAATTTCATTTAGCACTTTTTTGACATCACGCTCAATTTGACTTTGCGGACGCATCAGCACAATATTTTTTGATGCTTCCGAACCTTCCTCTTCAAAAAAATCATCTTCTGCGTCCACATGCACCAGCACCTCATTCACTGCAGAAACCTTCTCTAAAATACTTAAACGCACTCTTTCCGCAACCTGATGTGCCGCGGAAATACTCATCATACTATCCACTTCAATATGTAAATCCACGAGCAGATGCGGCCCCATTCTCCGTACACGCATTTCATGAAAATGATCCACGCCTTCTATTTCAGACATGATCTGCTCCAACTCGCTCAGGACTTCTTCTTCCACAGTCTCATCCGTAAGTTCGCGGATACTTTCATAGCCGATATTGATGCCCGTTTTAATAATCAATCCTGCCACCAGCACTCCAGCGATTGGATCCATCAATGGGATACCCCACTGCGCGCCTCCAATTCCGACAAGCGCCGCCACAGAAGAAATTGCATCCGAGCGGTGATGCCACGCATTTGCCAGCAAAATTCGGCTTCCGGTTCGCTTGCCAACCATTCGTGTAACATGAAAAAGCGCCTCCTTAACTATGATGGCAATTCCCGCCATCCACAGTGCAATTGTTCCCGGCACCTCCGGAGAATCCATTTTATTAAAAACATGCCAGGCAACTCCAATACCGGTGAAAAGCAGTAAAAGCGCGATAATAAAAGTACCGACAGTTTCAAATTTACCATGTCCGTAAGGATGATTTTTGTCTTTCGGAATTCCAGACATACGCACCGCCCAGAGCGTAATTCCGTCAGAAAGCAAATCCGAAAAAGAATGACCTGCGTCCGCGATCAAGGCGGATGAATTCGCAATGATACCGATGAAACCTTTAGCCACCGCCAAAATGAGGTTGGCGGCTAAACCAAGCCAGGTGACTTTTAAAGCATGTTTTTCGGTTAGATCCTGTGTGTTCATTGTTTAAAATTTATTTTTTAGTTCACGTAAAGTCCGAAAGATTTCTTTTTCTGAAAGATTATGTCCGGGTTCTTTGGACTTAACGCTTGCATGAATTTCTGCCGAAGAGCAGCGCATAAACGGATTTGTCCGGCGCTCTTCTGCTAAAGTTGTCGGAGTGGAAAATTTTCCGGAAGAACGCAGTTCCGTAACAGCCGTCAATTTATTTTGAATTTCCGCATTTCCGGATTCTACGCTCAAAGCAAATCGGAGGTTCGCTTCCGTATATTCGTGTCCGAAATAGAGTTCTGTTTCATCCGGAAGACCGCCGATTTGCAAATTAAGCGAATCATACATTTGCGCAGGTGTGCCTTCAAAAAGACGTCCGCAACCTGCCGCAAACAAGGTGTCACCGGTAAAAGCAGTTTTGCCGAACACATAAGTTACGGCACCGGAAGTGTGTCCCGGATTGTGTAAAAATGTTCCGGATTGCTCCCCAAAGCGTACCGAATCTCCGTTTTTCAAAAATTCAGTTTGTTCCGGAATTCTTCCACGATCGGATTCATGTCCGAATATTTTTAATTCCGGAAAATTCGCTTTAAGCACCTGATTTCCGTTCACGTGATCCCAATGGTGATGTGTGTTCAGAATTGCTGTTAAGCGGACACCGTGCTGCTGAACTGCTTTCTGTACAGGAATTGCTTCGGATGGATCAACTATTGCCGCATGTTGAGTTTTTTCGCAAATCAGCAGATACGCGAAATTGTCCTGCAAACATGGAATGGTTACGATTTTCATCATTTGCCTTATGTTTTTTGTTTCGGATTTACAGACACAACTTTTGTCTGCAGGGTACCATCTTCCATACGCACCTGCAATTCTTCTCCGGAATGAACCTCTTTTACAGAGCGCAGTGCATTGCCTTTTTTATCCAGTGCGACGCTGTATCCGCGGTGCATTACCGAAAGCGGGCTGAGAGTGTCAAGCAGATCCATCTGTTGCTGTACTGAATCGCTCCGCTTTTTATGCAAAAGGGAAACGGCGCGTGTTAAACGTTCCCGCAGATTTTTCAAGTTTTGTTGGTGTACATAAAATTCACGTCCGGGACTGAGCAGAAAAAGTTTTTCGGCAATTCCGGAAGTACGGTTGCGTAAATTTTCCAATTGACGTGTGCTTCTTTCACGCAGCAGCGAATCCAAGTCATCCACACGCTGAGCATATTGCTGAACCATGACAACAGGCGAGGCTAATCTCCGGCGTGAAGCTTCAAGATATTCTCGGAGTCGATTCAGTTGTAAAAGCATTGTTTGCTGCAGCCGCCCCTGCTTTTGATTCACAGTCTGAATTAAATCCTGTTTGTTCGGCACAGCGATTTCCAGTGCCGCAGAAGGAGTCGGCGCCCGCAGGTCACTGACAAAATCAGCAATCGTGAAATCGGTTTCATGTCCAACTGCGGAAATGACTGGAATTTCAGAGGCATAAATCGCTCTTGCCAATTTCTCGTCATTGAATGCCCACAAATCCTCCATGGATCCACCGCCTCTGCCGATAATCAAAACGTCTATCTGCTGTGAATCCCTGAGTGTGTTCAGGTGCCGGATTGCTTCCACCAACTTTGCTGCTGCTGTTTCACCCTGCACCGGAGCGGGAAAAAACAAAACCGGAATTCCGGCAAATCGGCGTTCCAGTACAGTCAGCATATCGTGAATTACCGCACCGGAAGCTGAAGTCACAATGCCGATTCTCCGCGGCAAAAATGGAATCGGCTGTTTTTGCTCAGAAGCAAACAAACCTTCTGCTTCAAGTTTTGCTTTCAGCTGTTCAAAAGCAAGTTGAAGAGCACCCAAACCTTTGGGTTCCATTGAGGAAAGCATGAGCTGATATTCACCGCGCACCTGATAAACAGTGAGGTGTCCGCGAACCACGACTTCTAAACCATTTTCCGGTTCAAAGCGTAAACCAGCGGCCGCTTGACGAAACATCACTCCGCGAATTTGCGACTGATCATCTTTGAGACTAAAATACCAATGTCCGGAAGATGCCCGCTTGACGTTTGAAAGTTCAGCCTCAACGGTTAAAGAACGAAATTTGCCTTCCAGCAACAGCGCAATCTGACGTGTTAACTGTGTAACTGTGAGTGGTTTTTGCGCTTGTTTTGATGCAGGTCCTTGCGGACTGTGTGGTACTTGCGGACTGTGTGGTACTTGCGGACTTTGCTGACTTTGTGTTCCTTGCGGACTTTGAGTGCTATTTTTTATTTGTGGATTTGCCGGAATTGAAGATGCGGATTTTGCAGCGTTGTTTCCGTCTTTTTTGGGAGGATCAACTTCAAATGGAATTTGCATGATATTTCCCTTTTAAGTCACTCAAACCGATTAAGCAGTTGCTCGCGCATCACAGTTTCCGGAGCGGATTTTCCTGTCCAGAATGTGAATGCATCGCAACCCTGGTGAAGCAGCATACCCAAACCGTTGAGCGCGGGAATGCCAAGCTCTTCCGCCTGCATGAGCAATCTTGTTTTAGCGGGGCTGTAAATAAGATCAACCACGTTTTCTATTTTTTCTGCATGATTCAAATCCAGCGGACTTGCGTCTGAATGCATTCCGACTGTTGTAGAGTTGACCAGCAAATCTACAGGAGTTTCAAGTACTGTTTCCATAGAAACAGATTTCAGTTGAGTTTCCGGAAAATTGTCGGAAAATTCTGAAACTAAACTTTCCGCTCGTTCGGCAGTACGGTTATGAATCATGATACAGGAAGCGCCTGCGTCAGCAAGTCCAGCCAGCACGGCACGCGCGGATCCGCCTGCACCAAGCAGGGCAATCGTTTTGTTTTTCGGAGAAAATTTTAAGTCCGACAGCGAGCGGACAAATCCGGAAATATCTGTGTTTGTTCCGGTGAGATGTCCCCGCACATTTTTGATTGTGTTGACAGCGCCAATCTTGCTTGCAAGCGGAGTGACTTCATCAAGGAAAGGAATTACAGCGCTTTTATGCGGAACCGTGACATTTACTCCGGAAATATTCAGGGCCCTTATTCCGGCAACGGCCTGCTGAAGCTGTTCCGGTTTGACTGAAAACGCCAGGTAACGGGCATCCATTTTCAATGCGGCAAATGCCGCATTATGCATCAGCGGCGAAAATGAGTGCTCAACAGGATAGCCGATAATCCCGTAAATGTCAGTTGTTCCGGAAATTATTTGCGTCATTCCAACTCATTGAAACGTGCAGCAAACAAGCCAATAACAGCCTCTAAGGCATCATCCTCTTTGTCACCGTCTGCACTGATTTTGAGAGTAGTACCTTCGGTGGCTCCGAGCATCAGAACCTGCATGACGGATTTTGCGTCAGAGACCTGCCCTGCGTTATCCAGGCGAATCTCACAAGGATATTCATTTGCCATACGCACCAATTGAGCCGCCGCACGAGCATGCAGCCCAAGTCGATTGATGATCAAAATATCCTGAGAAACCATTTTTTATAATCCCGCCTGCAGCCTCAAATCATTTGCCTTGTCCGTTGCTTCCCAGGTGAATTCCGGAAGCTCACGTCCGAAATGTCCGTAAGCTGCGGTTTTCTGGTAGATTGGACGCAGCAGGTTCAGTTCACGAATCAGCCCTGCAGGTTTTAATTCAAAATTATTGCGTATCAATTCAATGATTTTTGAATCTTCAATTTTGTTTGTACCAAAAGTCTGTACAGAAACAGAAACCGGTTCCGCGACACCGATCGCGTATGCCAATTGAACTTCACAGCGTGAAGCCAAACCCGCGGCAACCGCATTTTTTGCAACGTGACGTGCAGCGTATGCAGCTGAACGATCAACCTTTGATGGGTCTTTTCCGGAAAACGCGCCGCCGCCGTGACGTCCCATTCCGCCGTATGTATCAACAATGATTTTACGCCCCGTCAATCCGCAATCGCCCTGTGGTCCGCCGATCACAAAAATTCCAGTTGGATTGATGTGATACAGTGTGGAATCACTTAAATATATTTCAGGAATCACATAACGAATTACATTTTTCAAAATGTCATCGTGCAACTGTTCCTGACTCACGTCCTCAGCATGTTGTGTGCTGATTACAACCGCCTCAACTGATTTTGGTTCGCCGTCAACATAACGGACTGTCACTTGTGATTTCCCATCCGGACGCAAATAATCCATGCTCCCGTCTTTACGGACATGAGCAAGCCTTTCGGTCAAACGATGCGCTAACTGAATCGGAAGTGGCATCAATTCCGGAGTTTCATCACAGGCGTAGCCAAACATCAATCCCTGATCACCCGCGCCTTGTTCTGTATGTGCGCCTTCACCTTCGTTTACACCCTGTGCAATGTCCGGAGATTGTTTGTCTAAACTAATCAGCACCGCGCATGTGTTAAAATCAAAACCCATGTTGGAGTCAGTATAGCCGATTGCCTCGATTGTATCCCTTACAACTTTCTGCATGTCAACCCAGGCCTTTGTTGTCACTTCACCGGCCACAACTACCATTCCGGTTGTAACCATGGTTTCGCAGGCCACTCTGCTGCTGGCATCCTGCTCCAGCATTGCGTCAAGAATTGCGTCAGAAATTTGATCAGAAATTTTGTCAGGATGACCCTCAGTTACACTTTCGGAAGTAAATAACATTTCGCTCATAGCTTTGTTCATTTATTAAGTTAATCTTCTTGAATTATATTAAATCTCAGTATGGGTAAAATTTCAAGAAAAGTCTAGACAATTCGACGTATACAACTTTAGTGATTTATAATAGTCTGTTCCAGAAATTCCACCCATTCGTCCAATTCCCGAAGCGCATGCAGACGTTGTTCAGGAGTTATAAATTTGTCCACCTGCAAAATTCTTTTTTTGTTCCGCAGAATTCTGGCCATTCTCTCAGGATTTTCGTTACTATCCCAGCGCGAAGACCAGCGGCGCAACCACTTTTCAAGCTGCGTGTTATCCGGAGAGGAACGTAACAAGGTTAATATTTGAGACTGTGATTTAAGGCGGTGTTCCATCCGCGCGGCAATCGGATCAGAGGATTCTGTAAACCATTCCGTTTGCCACAGCTTTATTTGTTCCAGCTGACTTGGACTAAATTCTCCAAACCAGTCTTCCATTTGCTCCAAAAAATCTTCCCGCCTTTTCTGTAGTCGATCCTGCTGAGATTCCAATCTTTCCAGCATTTCTTCATTTTCTTCCAACATTTCCCGTTCCAGATTATTTATCTGTAGCGGATTTAATTTAGTCAGAAACAACGCGGTATCCGGAATCAGGCGTTCAAATATCCGCCCGCTTTTTGCTTCAAAACGAGAAAAACCTTCGTCCAGCTCACTCATAGTGAGTCCGTCTTTAGCACTTTTTTGGATTTCAATCAAAAAGTTTTTATAGCGCGGCAATTCTTCGGTCCGATGCCATTCCAGGTGCATCCGTACACGCTCTTCCACCCAGTCTTCCTGTTCACTAGTAAGATCAAAATAATTATCAAGCTGCCACGAAACAATTTCGTCACCAAAGTCGTAAAGTAATTTAGTCGTGTTACAACCGGCAAGTATAAACAGTAATACAGTGAAAAGAATTATTTTTTTCATTTTGACAGAAATTGATTTTTACTCAAAAAGTTTAGAATTATCATATCACCCGATGCACTAAAAGTGAAGAAAGCTCACTTTATAAATGGTGATCAATAATGTTGAATTACATTGGAACTAATATTAACTGAAAACATTATTAAATGCTTTTCTCAGCAGTAACAGGGTGTATCAATTTGTTTCAGTCATTGCAGGCTGAGAAAGTATAACAGCTCACAGAATTGCCTTGCCTATAAATAAAATACATTCTATTTATTGCTGTGGTATATTGATATTAAGTTTTAAGTTTTTCACTTAAACGAAAAAGAGGAAAAAATGAATCCATGGTTAATGACATTGGTCATGCTTATTGCCTGGGGAGCATTTGCTTTACAGATCACAGTCAAACTAGGTGCGCTGACAAAAATGGCGCCTGAAAACCGCCTGAATGAAATTGGACGGCGCATCGGCAGACTTTTCAAAATTGGTTTTGGACAACAGAAATTGATTGGCCGGAGCCGTGAACGCGGTTCCGGAATCATGCATGCCTTTATTTTTTGGGGAGCGCTGCTCGTCGGTGTGAGAGAATTAACCTTAATGGGCGAAGGTTTTGTCAGCGGATTTCAGGAATATTTGCCTTTGTTGGGTTCGGATTCCTGGCTGGGTTACGCTTATATTACGGTTTATAACTTCTGCGAGGTTTTGGTTCTTGCAATGGTTTTAATCGCACTTTACCGGCGGCTCGTGCCCAAACCGGAACGGCTTGAACTGAACTGGGAGGGCATTTACGTTTTGCTTTTTGTAGGATCAATTATGCTCACCGACCTGCTTTTTGATGCGGCAAGACTCAATTTGGTGGAAAACTTCGGACAGAATCTACATTTTTTCCAGAGCGCGGCTTACGGTTCAGAATGGGAATGGGCGCCATTTACGGTTTTGCTGGCTTCAGCCCTTAACGGACTTGGAGAAGGAACAAACGCATTCATTTATCATTTTGCATATTGGGGTCACGTGGCGGTCATGTTCATCTTCGTGAATTTGCTGATTCACACCAAACAGTTTCACGAAATGACCGCGCTGCCGAATGTTTTTTTTGGATCACTTGATTATCCGCACGCCATTGCTCCGCTGGCCGATTTGGAAGATGAAAGTGCCTGGGAGGAGGGACGCATCGGCATCAGCAAAATTGAGCACTTAACCTGGAAACAGGGACTCGACCTCTTTTCCTGCACAGAATGCGGACGCTGTCACGACGTCTGCCCAACATTTGTCACCGACAAACCTCTCACTCTAAAATGGTTTAATCAATCACTTTTGCATCATTTGCGAAAAGAGGAATCGACACTTTTCCGGACAGGCTCGACCGCGGATGAAAAGACACTGGTCGGCGAGATTATTCGTCCGGAAACACTTTGGGCCTGTACGACCTGCCGCGCCTGTGAAGAGGTCTGTCCGGTTTCAATTGAGCATGTGCCGCGTATTCTCGGATTACGCCAGCATCAAACCATGATGGAAGAGGCTTATCCTCCTGAAATGGCCAACACTTTTAAAGGCCTTGAGCGTAATTTCAATCCATGGGGTATCGGATTTGACCAGCGGGCGGATTGGGCAGATGGACTGGATGTCCCCTTGATGGCCGACACGAAAGCGGAAGATATTGATGTGCTGATGTGGGTCGGCTGCGCGGGTTCGTTTGACAGCAGAAACCAGAAAATCGCGCGTGCCACCGCCACGCTATATCAAAAAGCCGGAGTTAAATTTGCGATGTTGGGCACCGAAGAAAAATGTACGGGAGACCTTGCGCGGCGTTCCGGAAACGAAATGCTCTTTCAAATGCTGGCCGGTGAAAACGTGGAAACTTTGAATAATTATAAAATCAAAAAAATTGTCACTGCTTGTCCCCACTGCCTTAACAGTATCAAAAATGAATATCCGCAACTGGGCGGCGATTACGAGGTTTTTCATCATTCACAGTTCATCGCCAAGTTGGTGGATGAAGGGAAATTGCCTGTCGGAAGCAATCTCAAAGACACCATCACCTATCACGATCCCTGCTATCTTGGACGCTACAATAATGAATATGAAGCCCCCAGGAACCTGTTGAAACATGCGGCCAGTGAGCCGATGCGTGAAATGCCACGTCACGGCAGGGAGAGTTTCTGTTGCGGCGCCGGAGGTGCGCGTATGTGGATGGAGGAGACAATCGGTACACGCATAAACGAAAACCGTACCGAAGAAGCAATCCAAACCGGTGCTTCAACTGTTGCTACCGGATGTCCTTTCTGTATGACCATGATCAGTGACGGAATCGCCGCCAAAGGCAAAACCGATTCGATGCAGGCTAAAGATATCTCTGAAATCGTGCTGGAAGCCGTTGAAGCGGCTTAACCTGCATAACTTTACGCTGTCTGAAATGTTCCACTCCTCTGGATAATTCAGACGGCCGCATATTTCCTTCCTGCCATTTAGTTATTCCCTCGCAGGTAGAATTCCAGAGGATTGAATCAAATATCCTTTAGGAGCATTGAAGCGTCCAGAGAAAGGCGATTTAGTTAAATTATAATAAGGAAGAAATTTGAATTTATTAGTCTAATCTGCTAGACTTTAGTTAATTATTCAAATTTATTGAAACAGATGTGGAATTAATTTAGACCTAGCAGTATTTCACTGGAAATGGAGACAAGATGACTTTAAGAGGTATCTATGAAAACGGAAGTGTTCGTTTGCTCGATGCAGGAAAAGGACTGTACGAGGGACAGGAAGTCAGTTTAATCCTGACTCCTATTGCATCCAATCTTGAAAAGGCAAAGCAAAACGATGCAATCACCGAACTGCTGGAACACCCTATCCAAGTTGAATCTTATGAACATTTGAGTCGGGAACAAAGCCATGAGCGACACGTTTTTCATTGATTCCAACATCTGGCTTTACGCGTTTTTGGAACCTAAAGAATAAAGATCCTCGACACTCTCAGGCGAAACAACTGATTTCATCAACTAAAAATATTATTATCAGCGAACAGGTACTTGCAGAGGTTTCAGTGAACTTGTTGAAAAAAGGTGGATTCGCTGAAAAACGACTACTTCTTATTCTCGAATCATTTTACAGCCGTTACAAGGTAGTAGTCTCTCATCCTTTTCTTCATGAAAAAGCATCAAAGATCAGGACCAAATACAGCCTTAGCTATTGGGACAGTATGATTATAGCTGCAGCCTTGGATGCAGATTGTACGGTTTTATTAACCGAAGATATTCAGCATGGTCAAATCATTGATAATTCCTTGAAGATTATTAATCCGTTTAAGATCACTTAAGGAAAAACCTAAAACGACTCTACCATTCAGGCTCCTTTATATTCCCGTTTGTCATCCCGGACTTGATCCGGGATCCAGTGAAACCACTACAAAGCCCAAGAATTACGGGGACATGAACTGAATTCATTTTCTTGAATTTAGTATCGTGTCCCCTTTATTCTGTAATTATGTTATTATTTGGGGCCACTATTTTGTTAGCTGTAATTTCTTTCTCTACCTGATCGAATAATATCTACAATTTCCGATGATGTTATTCCAAGATCTACTCCTTGAATATCAAGTGGTGATTTTTTTGGTGTAGCGGGTTTAAGATAGAATGATTCCCCATTTCTCTTTTTTATACAAATAACTCCGTCTTTTTTTGCCTCTTCCAAAACTGATGCAAATTGTTGGCGGGCTTCTGTAAAGCTATATTCTCTCATTACAATTTCTCCAATATGTGAATACCCATTTTTTTTGCCGCACTCTTCAGTCCAGAATCTAATGTAAGCAAAGATGAAGATGTTTGCTGTGCACATTGAATGAGATATGCGTCATAAGCGTAGATATTTAATGCATGGGATATTTCCAGTGTATTCGCTAGCGAAACATCAATAAATTTGATTGGGATTTCACGATAAGATTCTAGAGCCTGTTTTGCACGTTCGATACTAGAACTTTTCCTTTTAAACATTGCTGAAAATGCATTACCAATTTCCCAATGAACAGACATTGGAGCATAAAGAGAATAACCTTCCGTTAAATCTACAATATCTTGTTTTGACTCTTCATTGCTTATTACAGCAATCAATGCTGAAGTATCTATTGTGACATACATTTTTTAGCGTTCCTTCTGTACATATGTACATATAATAATACACGTTTCTGTTTTTGTAAAGCAAATGTTGATTCATTTCGTGTCCCCTTGTTTATACCACCTCTTTTGTCATTCCAACAAATCCTGGATCCAACTCAGCCTATTGAACCTGCCTGCATTGTCATCCCGGACTTGATCCGGGATCCAGGAAAATCACTTAATATCCCAGACATTATGTGGACATGATGTTGTCTATTTTCAGCATTAAGCATCGTCCCCACTTAATTCCACTATTGTCATTCCCGCAAAGGCGGGAATCCAGGGGAACCCTTACAAAGCCCATTTCGAACTAATCGATCAAAATAATACAGCCGTAACTCAAAATCCCATCATCCGGAATTGTGACTTGCTCTTAGGACTGAGTCGAGTACAATTAGCAAAATTAGATACTGAAGATTGACGCTCACAGTTTTTAAAAAAACAAAAAAGAATTTGAGAATTACTGGAACAATTTTACCGCTATAATGAATAGAGCATTACAATGAGTAAGACACCACATAAATCATGGACTAGGGAAGAATTGATATTAGCAATCAATTTGTATTGTAAAACACCCTTTGGGAAAATTCATTACCATAATCCTCTGATAATTGAATTGGCAGAATACTTAGGCAGAACTCCTGGTTCTGTGAGCTACAAACTCGCAAATTTCGCGAGTATTGACCCTTCATTGGAAAGAAAAGGGGCCTCGAATTCTAGTAAATTGGACAAAGAAACGTGGGAAGAATTTTTCAACGATTGGAACAAGATGGCATTTGAGAGCGAAAAAATAATGATCAGAATATTCGGAGAATCAAACGTCATTGAAAATGAACAGATCATACCTGAGGGGAAATACAAAGATTCTATCGTAAAAACAAGAGTGAATCAGAGTTTTTTTAGAAAAATGATTTTATCATCTTATGACTCACAGTGCTGTATCACTGGATTACCAATAAAAGAGCTTCTTGTTGCCAGCCATATTATTCCATGGTCACAAAATTCAAAAACACGGCTTGATCCACAAAATGGTTTATGTTTAAATTCATTACACGACAAAGCATTTGACCAAGGATATTTAACGATAAACACTTCATATCAGGTAGTAATTTCGAGAAAATTAGAAAATTTTGAGCAGTATAATGTTAAATTGATTACAGACTATCAAGGTTCAAAAATTAAGTTGCCACGTCGATTTCTTCCAAAACAAGAATATCTAAATTATCATAGAAAAAATATATTTCGTGCTTAACAGGTTGTTCAAATTCTCGTCTTAATTTACCATGTTTTTGCATCAAGACAATTCTTCAATGAAATAGTACTACAAAAAACACAATGCTAGGAGCAATCGCAGGTGACGTTTTGGGTTCCGTCTATGAATTTGATCCCATAAAAACCAAGGATTTTGAACTGCTGAATCCGGAATGTTTTTTTACTGATGATACTGTCATGTCTGTCGCAGTTGCGGATTCGCTGATGAACGGAGTGGATTATGTGGAATCACTTCAAGCATGGGCACGGAAATATCCAGCGGCTGGTTACGGAGGAAGGTTTGGCAACTGGATTTACGAGGACTTTCCGGAACCCTACAATAGTTTCGGAAACGGCTCCGCAATGCGCTGCTCCAGCGTTGGTTGGCTTTTTGATGATGAAGAAGCGGTGCTCAAAGAAGCAGAGAAAAGTGCGGAATTTACACACAATCATCCGGAAGGAATTAAGGGCGCACAGGCAGTTGCGCTTGGTGTAATGTTGGGGCGGAAAGGCTGCAGCAAAAATGAAATTCGTGAAAAACTGGAATTATGTTTTGACTACGACCTGAGACAAAAGCTGTCGCAGATCAGACCGAAATACGGTTTTGATGAAACATGTCAGGGTTCTGTTCCGCAGGCCGTAATTGCATTTCTGGAGTCTACGGATTTTGAAGATGCAATCCGGAACGCAATTTCTCTCGGCGGTGACGCGGATACTCAAGCCTGCATCACCGGTGCATTGGCGGAAGCTCATTACAAACACATTCCGGATGAGATTGCTGAATTTGTTTACAAACGGTTGACTCCGGAAATTAAAACGGTTCTTGATCAACTGCGTGAGCGGACCAGGAATTAAGGAGATTAGCTGCTTAAGAATTCTCCCTTCGGTCGAAATGACAAAGGGGTGAAGAAGGCAATTCCGGATTCGGTAAGCTTGCGGAATTTGTAGTGGTTTCTCTGGATCCCGGATCAAGTCCGGGATGACAATAATACTATGGTTTGTAGTGGTTTCTCTGGATCACGGATCAAGTCCGGATTGACAATAATGGTATGGTTTGTAAAGGTTTCTCTGGATCCCGGATCAAGTCCGGGATGACAAAGAAGTGAGGAATTACAGAGTGAGTTTCGGAAACGGCTCCGCGCTGCGCTCTTCAAGTGTTGGCTGGCTTTTTGATGATGAAAATACGGTGCTCAAAGAAGCTGAAAGAAGTGCGGAAATAACGCACAATCATCCGGAAGGAATTAAAGGCGCGCACGCAATTGCGTTTAGGGTAAATCGAACCGGAATCAGGCTTTTAAAATTGAATGTGATTTAAACCACTTAGCTAACTCAGCTTCATTATTAAGACCGGAAGCCATTCTTTCAATAGTAATTACGGCTTCTGTTTCAGGAGCATGAAAGGTAAAACCATTAATTTCCAAAAATAGTACGCCGATTGTAAAGGAAGTCCTTTTGTTTCCGTCCACAAATGGGTGATTTTTCGCTATACCGAAACTGTAAGAAGCGGCAAGCTCGAACATGGTCGTGTCTGGATCATAAGTTAAACGATGTTTTGGTTTTGCTAAGGCCGATTTGAGTAATGACACATCCCTGATGCCGGTGGCTCCTCCATGTTCCGCGAGAAGCATTTCGTGTATCGAAATTGTTGCTTGCTCAAGAATCCATTTTGGCTGGTTCATTATTTTGCCAACTCTTTGAGTGTATTGCGATATTTTTTCATGATGCCTTCAGCGACTTTTATTTGGTCTTCAAAATCCTGTTGATAAGCAGTAAGAGTGTATCCTTCAGACTTTTCAACCATGTACAGCATATCTCCCTTTTCAGCTTTTAGCTTTTTGAGAGCCTCTTTAGGAAGAATAATTCCCATTGAGTTGCCGACTTGAGTAACTTTAACTTTTAACATATTTACGCTCCACAGACGAATGTTATTACATTTGTTATTACCAAACTAATCCAACCTGACAAAAAGATCAAGCTGACTATTCTCCGCCCCACGCGTTCCTCAATCTGCTCCATAAAGCAGTGAAGCGGCCACCCAAGTCCCGGAAAGATTTGCTGATGAGTTAATTTACAATTTGACAGATATTCTGCAGGGATTTCCAGCTTGTTGCGGACAGGACGGGTTCGCTCAGATATTGCGGATTTTGTGCAATCAGGATTTCCAAGCTCTTCAGTCTTGATGACATGTCCGGATGAGTTGAAAAGCTTTCCGGCAGAGACGGTGAGTGTTTCTGCAGGACGAGGAACATTGACAGCATTTCAGCAGGATCCACTTTCGCCTGAAACAGCAACTGCAGTGCAAGGGCATCTGCTTCCGTTTCAAGTTCACGCGTATATTTCAGCAGTGACAACATTTTGACGCCTTGAAAAATGGTTTCGGTCAAGGCATTCGCTTCTCCGGTGAGCAACTTAAAAAGTCCGGACAATGCGGTTTGGCTTAGTAAATTTTCCGTACCATGACGCTGCAGAACATGCTGCATCTCATGCGCCAGTACTCCGGACAGGGCCTCCGCAGAACGGCTTTTCTCCAGCAGTCCCCGAAAAATCAAAATTTTTCCACCCGGAAAAGCAACCGCGTTAACCCACTCTGAATCGATTATTTCCAGTTGAAATTCATAATCGGAGTCAGAAGGAGACAGACGCGAAATAAGTTTTTCCAAAGCATCTCGGCCTGCATCTGTTTCACAAATTACGCGGTTTGGCAATATTTCATCAATGACATATTTACCGAGCTGCTGTTCTATGGAAAGCGGAACAAAACGCGCGAACAATCCTGACGCCGACGGAATGCCCCAGTAAATTAGCGCCGGGAAAATGATTACTGCAAGCAGTGCGAGCAGGGGTGTAAAAAAGCGGTTTCTGTTTGACAAGTTTTTGCCAAATACCTTGCCGAATTCCGGATCATCCACAACCAGTGTTTCCGATGGGAATTCTCCATACTCAATCCTTACCGGCCCCTGCTGACGATCCTGCTGCATCCGGAAGTCCACCCTGTGCCAGAAACGCCCCGAGCCGTCTTCGAACTTGATCCGCACACCCCGTGCGTCACTGCTGACAGTCACACTCCGGGGAGTCGGTGTGCGGCCGTCAAAATATTGTGCCTGCCATGTTTTTGACATTGCTACATTTCCACGTCAAAGAAATCCGCCATTCCCTCACCGGTCGCACCAGTCAATTTTGCTTCAGACTGTTTGATTTGCGCGAGATCTATTTTACCCTCCAGACTTAAGGTTCCGAGGTAGAACTTTTTGTAACGCACCACCGCCCAGGCACGTCCGATTCCTAGAGTGAAAATTACAAACAGCAAAAATATCAGTGATTCCCAGAGCCACTTTCCGCCGTAAAGAGTTGAATTTATCCGTGCTTCTCCATAAGCGGTATGGTTCCAAAAATAGCGCTGCAGATTTGCTCTTAACCAGAACAGATAGATGCCTAAAGTGAGAAGCGTCAGCAGCATTCCTTTGAGCCAGATTCGAAAAACTTCTTTGCCATGCCCATCATAACTGAAGGGCAGATTTCCGAAAGTGGTCTTTGTGGTCCAGTAAACCTGAAAACGGTTGAGATAAAAAGGATAATAAAAACCGAGGCTGAGCAGGGTCAGTAACCAGCCCCTGGAAATGAGGATAAGAGTCTCTTTGAAGGTTCCAAGAAAACGGAAACGAATTCCTCTCCACGAAGTCCGGCTCATGCGGTAACGTCTCGCTCCAACAGAAGCAATCACGATGAGCAGAAGGAAGAGCAAAAAATACAGGATCCCTGTCAGTCCCAGGAGCCAATCTTTTTGCATAACGGCTAGAATTCCTTCATAGGCAAAATCGAAAAGTGCTAATACAGCTAATGCCTTCAGCAGACCGATGAACATTTCGCCGCCGGTTCCATGAAATTGAAAATCGCTGTCGTGAATTCTGCTCGCACCGTAATAGTAACGTAGCTGTTTGGCTTTTGCCCAGGGATAGTAAATGCCTAAAGTCAACAAATTCAGCAGAAAATTATTGATCAGGATTCCAAACAGTTCTGCACCGTTTCCGGAAAAAGAAAGCGGCAGGACTCCTTCAAGCGCGGTTTCCTCCTCAGTACTTTCGGCATCCGGAACAGGCTCATTTTCCGTAGTTTGCGGATTTAATGCTTCCTCCCTGTTCAGCACTTCATCAAATTGATTTTGCTTTTTGTCATCATCAGGCATAACAACGTTTTTTCTTCTCCAGGATATGATGAAGGCGATTCACCGTTTCGGTTTGAAGCTACATGATCACAAAAACAACTTGAGTGTTCCTCGCTTAAATAAGAACATTAGCATCCATGTGAATCATATTTTAGCAGTTTTTCGATTTAAGTACTCTTAATTAGTTTGCTTGAACACAAAACATCAAAGTCAATGCTTAGTAAAGATTCACAGATAATTTTATTAAAGATAAGTCATCTACCAAATATATCATTCCTTGGAGCCTAATTTTGCCCCCATCTTCAGTCACCAAGCCTACATTTGACGTTACTTGCGCGGTTCCCCGCACCGGACGTACTTTGCATAATTTTCTGCGCAAACTTAAAACTTTGTGCGCAGACAGTGAAGAAATTGATCAAATTTTAAAAGTCCTTTCAGACAGCAAACGCAGGAGTACTCCGGATTTGCAGGAGGCATTGAATTTTTTACAGGAAATTTCCACAGAAGCACCACCCTGTTTTTCAATTTCGGTAGATCGAAAAAGGAAATTACGCCCATATCGTTTGGGATTTCTTGGATATGAGTGGAAAATTGGAAAAACAAAAATCCGTGTAGAAGGCGAGGAACCGCACAATGGTTCATCGCTGATTAAGCTGGACGAGGTGGATTTTACAGTAGTCGGTCTCGATGAATTGCTTTCAATGACCCAACATTATTTGGGTGATCCAACCAATGTCACAAAATGGGGCATGTACAATTATCAACTGGACAAACCGACCAGTATTCGAGTAGCCGGTTCCGCAATGCTCACCAGTTACAATGATTTACTCTGCGGTGAGGTGCAGGATATGGTGGGGTTTTTTCTGATCTCAAAAAAAGGCGGAAGCGGCCGCAGTACTATTGATTTAGAGACGCTTTCCAAACACGGCCGCCATGTGTATGTAAAAGGCCGCTACAGCGGAATCGTGATGGCAGCATATCCGCAACTCCAGGTGGAGCCCGTGGAAGACGTGGAAGAAGCGGTGATGAACGGTGAAAAAGGGAGTGTTGGCCTGGAAATTGTGCAATCAGGCAACACCCTTAAATCCAAGGGATTGCTCCTGCACGGTGCTCCTTTGTTTCTTTCAGAAAGTCTCTATGTAGTGGATTATGACCGGTTTCAGCAAAATGCCGCACTCAGAAAGCTGGTGGAATCACTGAATCCAGTCGGCTATTTTGAAGACGAGCGCCTTGAAAATTTTTCGCGTTGGTATTTTGCGCTGGAACAAAATCTGGGAGAGTCCTGGGTTCAGCGTCCGCAGGTTGATGAGTTGTTTTGTAAAACAGAGGACATTGATTTAGGTTTACGTCCCTACCGCCTGCGTACGCGGAACTGGAAACCAGACGATCGTTACCTGCGTGAAGAGGCCATTGCTTTAGCTCAAAATTCACGACAAAAAGTTTTAAGGCATTATCAGGAATTACAACAACTTGACTGATTTTGAAAAAACCTGAAACGGGACTAAAGTATAATTTAACACAGAGTAGCAGAGACTACAGAGGATTGATTTTAAATAATTTTTTCTCTGATACTTTTGTGATGTTTTGGTTCGGGTTTCATAATTTATTCAAACTTTGAGTATTCGCTAAAGACATGAATTCAGCCCGTACATTGCTTTCTCTAAGAAATGAACCTTTTAGTGAACTGGTTGTCATAACTCCGTCATGGCTGACTCCTCGCATCGCCATGCACAAATGGGTTGCCTTGACGATGACTCCTGCTCCTTGAGGAGAGAGCTGATCACATATAAAGTTGGCAATATCACTGGTCAATTCTTCCTGCACTTGAGGACGCCTCGAAAAATAGTCCACTATTCTTGACAGTTTCGAAAGTCCGCAGAGTCTCTGGTCTGGAATGTATGCTACAGTTGCTTGACCATAAAACGGCAGCAAATGATGGGCACAAACTGATCTCACAGGAATGTGCTGCAGAACCACCATGCTTGGTTCATATTTTTCTCCAACCTGAAAAGTAGTCAGTGAAAATTTCTTTTCTCCAAGACCGGAACATAATTCGTCAACCCAGGCTTTTGCGGCACGTTCCGGAGTATGACGGAAATGTTCATTCTCTAAATCCACTCCCAAACCTTCAAGTAATAACTGAACTGCTTGACGTACTTTAACTTTATCCACTTTCTTGCTCCTCATGAATATCTGCTCTTTTCCAAAGCATGATGCATAATCTAAGTCATAATGATGGTAGCAGTAATGAGTATATCAGCAAGTTAATCTCTTCCCCAGAAAGCTTTTATGTTTTTATGGAATCGGAATCTTCTGAAATTACTTTGGGCTTTTTAACAGAAACAGTCTTGCATTCCGGATGACAAGAAAAACAATACTCACTACAAGAAAAACTTGCCAAATTTTCAGTAATTAATTAAAAAGGTAGGTATCTGTTTAAGATAAGAAACTTCATACAGCCCGAGCATTTGCGGAATAGTTGTTTTTTTTGCAACGACCTCAATGCTTTTCGGAGGGGTGGGTGAGTGGCTTAAACCAGTACATTGCTAATGTGCCGTACGCGAAAGTGTACCGAGGGTTCGAATCCCTCCCCCTCCGCCACACTACTATTCCATCCTGTTCCATATCATCTCATAAATAAGCAATTATACACTGTATCAGTGTTAAATGCAGCATTTGTGTTTCCCAAAGGTTCCCAAACTATTCTCTTGCTTCCTGTGTTTTTTGGTGGTAATATTGGTGGTAAAGGTTTTTATTTTGGTGGTAAAAACCAAAATATTATCTTTTATCGTACCGAAAATATTTCCATGAAGCCTACAAACCGACTCACTGAGCTATCAATCAAACAAGCAAAACCCAAGAAAAAACAGTACAAGCTGACAGACGGTGAAGCAATGTACTTGAGGGTATACCCTAACGGTTCTAAGTATTGGCAATTACAATACTGGTTTGATGGTAAGCAGAAAATTTTATCAATTGGAGTCTGGCCTGATGTTTCATTAAAAGATGCCAGAGATAAAAGATACGAAGCAAAGAAAAAAATCAAAGAAGGAACAAATCCTTTGGATGAAAAGAAGGAGAGATTGAAATCACAGGAACTTCATGAAGAAAAGGATAAACTAAGAGAAGCTACCACTTTCGAAAAAGTTGCTCAAGAATGGTTCAGCAGACAATCCATGCAGTGGACCGAAAAACATTCTAGAGGTGTGTACAGTTCTCTGAATATGCATGTTTTTCCGGATCTTGGAGAAATGCCCATTTCATACATATCCAAACAGGACATAATCTCCACCCTTAGGAAACTTGAAGCAGAAGGGAAGTATGAAGCCTGCTACAGGCTGAGACAAAAAATCGAAGCAATCTTTTCATATGCAGAAATTGAAGGACAATGTATTGGCAATCCTGCTAAAGGTCTTCAGCAAATACTAACCAAACCACAACCAAAGTCCCAAAACTCTCTCCCAATTTCTGAATTACCAGAATTTCTGAAAAAAATGGATGCAGACAAAGTTACAGCTCCTACGACATTGCTTGCAATGAAGTTCATAATATTAACTTTTGTTAGGTCCTCAGAGTTGCGTTTTGCAGATTGGACAGAATTTGATATTGATAGTTCTGAACCGCTCTGGGTTATTCCTACGGAGAGAATGAAAATGAGGAGGACACATCATGTTCCACTTTCAAGGCAAGCAGTAAACATTTTGAAAGAAATGCAGGAATTTTCTGGTCCAGAAGGTTATGTTTTCCCTCAGTTTTATAATAGGAAAAAGGCGATGAGTGAAAATACTCTTTTGTACTTTTCAAACCGATTGGGTTATGCAGGAAGAAACACTATCCATGGATTCAGGTCTGTTGCATCGACTGTATTGAACGAAAGTAGAAAATGGCATCCTGATGTTATTGAACTACAGTTGTCCCATCAAGAATCAAACAAAGTACGAAAGGCATATAACAGAGCAGAGCATCTTGACGAACGTAGAAAGATGATGGACTGGTGGTCGGATTATATTGAATCACTGACAGTTAAGTGAGTTTCATTTCAAAAAATAAGAGACGGAGAAATGTGTGATTGAATACTTGAAGCTGGAAAATGTAGCAGACGAAAGAGGGGAAGAACCTGCAAAAGTTGCAAGAACACTAGTGCGACTTGGATATGATTTGTATTTGCGTTTTGGCCCATCGAGAGACTCACGTTCCGGAGTGAGCTTTTATCCTGAACATCCTACTGAACGAATGGAACACAACATCGGCTCCGGAGATAAACAGCTAACTAAGGACTCACAAGAGGCGGTTATCAAACGTTTAGGTCGAGGCGACACGACAACGGAAGGGCTGACCGTTTTAGACGTATCGCCAAATGAAGTCAGTCAAAAGTTGGTACTATCCTGTGATGAAATTGTAGAACTTGATCCAAAACCGGAGGTTCTGAAATTTCAAATTGAATTGATGGAGCAAGATGATAGTGTTTGTGTCGTGGTTATTCCTGACGATGTTGCAAAGTTACCCCCCCTACCCAAAACTATTGAAGGGGCATCCGTGCAAAGAGGGGGAGCATCCGCAAAAAATAATTTTCAAATTTCTGAGAAAAATTATCATAAAAATAAAAAATCAAATCCTGAACTTCACAAAATATTTTGGAGGGCTTTTGTACATTTACGTGATAAAGATGAATTTCCTGTTGAACCACAATATAAGCAAGTTTGGGAAACTGTTTATGACGAAGTAGAAACAGAAAGACAGCTTAATGAACCAATCCCTAAGAAACGTACCTATGATCCTCACGAACATATTTTCACGATAGATTCTATTGATACACCATCCCCTAAGTTGAACTGGTTAATTGCTGGCACTGATGGTCGTGTCAGTAAGCAAGGTACTTTCTCTCTCTCATCGCTTCCATCAATGATGACCAAATTAAAAAGAACCTCCCCTAAAATTTAATTTTACAAAAATATTCGATTCATCTGGCAAACGTTTTGACAAACGCATTTGTTGTTACAAACGTTTTGACAAATCCATCCGTATAATTGTCCTATACTCTCCGGAAACCTCCGGTATTTGTCTAACCCAATCAAGAGAGATTACTCATGGGAGAATCACAACGAAAATTTATCCGGCTAAAAGCCGTTCAAGAACTTGTCTCTTTAGGCAAAACTCGAATTTACGAAATGGCCTCAAATGGTAATTTCCCGAAACCCTGCAAATTAGGCCCCCCCTTAAAAAATCCAGACGGGATTGATTCCAGAATAAATTTTTGGATTAAGG
>Ga0208570_1000150_pt1 | contig 34939 bp, 32 predicted proteins | sample DeeseametaMP1202_FD_184192 | JGI IMG/M metagenome (GOLD analysis project Ga0208570, IMG submission 184192) | Marine microbial communities from the Deep Indian Ocean - MP1202 (SPAdes) | ecosystem: Environmental > Aquatic > Marine > Oceanic | place: South Indian Ocean | collected 2011-03-08
CAGAAGAATAGTCGTGAAGTCGTGGTCGGAGCGACTGGATTTGAACCAGCGACCGCACGCCCCCCAGGCGTGTGCGCTACCAGGCTGCGCTACGCTCCGATTGTGTATCTATGATGAAGAGTTTTTCAGCTAAGTGTCAAGTCCTTTCACATTCATCCGATGTCGGCTGTTTATGCTTTTGCGGGAATTAACTCAACCAACTACATAGGTACCGGTACCGACTGCAATCAGAATTCCTTTGTCATTGTGTAATTCCATACGAGTAACAGATACTTTGTTACCTGTACGCAGGGTACTCCCGGTTGCAATAAAATATTCGCCTAAACCTGGACGCAGGTAATCAACACGAATATCAATAGTACCTATTTTATTAAAACGTTCAGAAATTTCATCAAATGACTGGCCCTCCATTTTTTTCATTATCCCGGTCCAGGCGACCATACCTCCTGTTACATCCAGTACAGAAGAGATTACTCCTCCATGCAGGTTGCCCCGAGTGAAATTTCCGACCAGTTCAGGACGCATTTCGAAGCGGATCCCGATCTTGTCTAAATCCAGCGTCTCTATTTTCATTCCAATTAATTTATTGAACGGAATTTTTTCTTCAGTAATTTCCTTTAGTAACTGCAGGAGTTTTTCTGTGGGCATGATAGGATTCATGATTATAGATTAGAGGGATTAACACCGGTTGTTTACTGAAATAATTCTCTATAGTTAGTGAACGTTTCTAAAATACAAAGGTCGTGATAAGGCCAATCAGACCGCCAAAGACACCTCCCCAGACAACCAGCCAGCCAAGGTGTTCTTGAATCATCCGCTCGACAATCTCTTTTACCATGTTTGGTGTGAGCTCATCCAGGCGTTTAGAAACAATGCCTTCAACTTTTTGCAGAATGTCATCACTTGCAGAAAGGTCGGCCAGTTGTTCACGTAATGCTTCTTTAAAAGGTTCGGTTTTCGAAATTTTCTGTACTGCAACCTGCAGCTTTTCCTTAAAAGGTTCGCGCAGAGGTTCCAGAACTTGTACTCCTCCCACCATTGATAACATTGGACCAAAACTGGAGTTTTCTATCACTTTCAGCAACGAGTCAAAAGCAGGATTTAAATTTACTTTTTTGAAGACAGCTTCAAAATCGGGAAAAATCTTTAAACCGGAAGAATTTGCAAAGAACTTTTCCACATTTTCACGGTTAAAAAACTGATGCATAATTAATTCATTGATGCCGGTTTTGAAATCTTCAAAATGCAGCGGAATGACACCGGAGCCATACAAACCCGGTACCCTCTCAAAAAGCATGTAAATAGCCAGCCAGTTGGTAATTGCCCCTGAAAGAGCAAAAAGTCCTGTGTTTAACAGAGTTTCTCGCCATGGGCCATTAAACCATAACCCGCCACCAACCAAAGCCGCCGCAACCAGATTTGTTCCTAAACGTTTGTCAAAAAATACTCCGGAAGTTCCGGGATTTTCAAGTGAAAGAGCCTGATTCATGAACTTTTGCTTAGCAAAAAATTAACTGAATGTTGGAATTTGAGTTTTGGTAAAAATCAGTTTGTCGGAGGAATCTAACCGGATTCACAACTGGAAGCTAATAACGGTGAGTCTGCCATCAAACCTAAAAACCGTTCGGTGGTTCGTTTTGTTATGTTTTCAGAATTATCGGCATTTTGTGATAATAAGTCTGCGCCAAAAATTTGGGAATAATTATTTTGAATTATCCTGCCAAATTCAGCATGTTCGATGGAACATCCAGCCAACTGAGCAAGTGCATCCAGATGAAGTCCTTGTCCTTGAGCACTCTCCTCACGGACTTGCAAAAAATTATCTTTGAGGAACAAAGCAACACGTTTGTTCTTTGGCTTATAGAAATTTTCTGATGGATGTCCGCGATCACAACCTGACGTTTCGGAGGAGCGTGCCGCAGCCATTGTGCTTCCGGAAGGAATGAGAGTAATGCTGCTGAAAATGCCCATTATTCCAGGTGGTGCCGGGACTTTGTAACACTTGTGACGAGCCTGCACAAATTGAACACTACTTACCAGCAAAAGCAATACTGCAAACACTCTCTGGAGCACGATTTCTTTTTTCAACTAAAATCTCCTGAAAGTTCCCTGAGCGGGTTTCCCAAAAAGTTGATTGTCTAATTTCTGTTAAAGTATCTGGCTCAAAAAAAGCTTTGTCCTGTCGTGTTGTGGGTTATTAAAGAAATCCTTTGGGTTGTTTTTTTCAATAATTTCTCCCTCGTCCATAAAAATAACCCAATCCCCAACTGCTGTTGCAAATCCCATTTCGTGGGTCACAACCAGCATTGTTATTCCACTGTTTGCAAGTTCAATCATTACGTCCAGAACTTCCTTGATCATTTCAGGATCAAGAGCTGAAGTCGGTTCGTCAAAAAGCATTATTCTGGGATTCATGCACAAGGAGCGGGCAATTGCAACACGCTGTTGCTGACCTCCTGAAAGCTGACCGGGAAATTTATTAGCCTGTTCAGGGATTTTCACTCTTTCCAGAAATTCCATGGCTGTTTTTTCCGCTTCGGCCTTTGAGGTTTTTCTGACCCAAATCAGAGCAAGCGTACAGTTTTCAAGAGCAGTCAGGTGTGGAAACAAATTAAAATGCTGAAATACCATACCTACTTCTGAGCGTACGATTTCGATATTTTTGAGATCATTTGTCAGTTCTGTACCGTCAACCACAATACTTCCCTGCTGGTGTTCTTCAAGTCTGTTAATGCAACGGATGAGAGTAGATTTTCCGGAACCGGATGGTCCGCAGATGACAACCTTTTCACCACGTTTAACTTCCAGGTTAATGTTCTTGAGAACATGAAAGTCATCGAACCACTTGTGCATTGAATCAATGGAAATCATGATTTCCGTTTCACTTGTTTTAGTATCGGCTATTGTAGACATGAGAAATTTTTGGGTTTTAATTTTTAACTTTTAATGGCCTGTATGCAGTTTCTTTTCCAGGTAAAGTGAGTAACGGGACATGCTGAAACAAGTGACGAAAAAATACAGAGCTACAAAAAGATAAATCTCGTTTGCTAACCCTGCCCACTTTACATCCGCCAATGAAGCCCCCCCCAGACCCAAGATATCCATCATACCGATGATCAGTACCAAAGTTGTATCTTTGTAAAGTCCAATGAAAGTATTTACTATACCCGGGATCGAGATTTTTAGTGCCTGCGGCAGTACGATCAACCGATTCGCCTGCCAGTATGTCAGTCCAAGTGAATCACCGGCCTCATGCTGACCCCTGGAAATTGCCTGTAAACCGCCGCGGATGACCTCGGCCATGTATGCCGAGGCAAAGAGGGTCACCATTATCAGAACTCGCAAAAGTAAATCAAAGTTGGTTCCGGGAGGTAGAAAGTAGGCCAGCATTGTAGAAGCCACAAAGAGCAAAGTAATCAGAGGTACACCACGAATGAACTCGATGAAAAGTACACACATAATTCTCAGCACCGGCAATTTTGATTGACGTCCAAGAGCCAATGCAATACCAATCGGCAGCGAAAAGGAAATTCCGGTTACACCAAGAATCAGTGTAAGCAAAATACCGCCAAACTGGTCAGTGTCTACAGGTTCAAAGCCGAATCCGTTGACTTCACCTCCGACCAGCAACCATCCGGTAATGAATGGGAAAATTGCTGAATACCATAAGCCGTATTTTCTGCCGGGCATTTTTTCATAAAGTACAGGAATGATAGCGAGGATCAGCAGCACAAATGACAAATTTACACGCCAACGCAAAGGCTCGGGATAAAAACCATAAGTAAAAAGAGCTAAACGGTCATCTATAAAAGCCCAGCAGGCGCCTGCTCCCGGCACTGCCATCTGATCCCAGCATTGTATTCTGGAGTCTGCAGTGAAGATGGAATTCGTAAAACTCCATTCAAAAAATGGAGGTATTATCGACCATAACAACAAGAAAGACATTATAGTCAGTACAGTGTTCAGGGGCGATGAAAACAAATTTTTTTTGGCCCAGGCCAGCGGTCCGCTGGTACTGACAGGAGGTGGCCAATCCGGATGAGTTCCCGGGAGGTAATTTTTTGGAGTGGTATTATTCACTTTCAATCTGCGTTATCGTTCAACCAGCGCCATTCTGCGGTTGAACCAGTTCATAAATGCTGAAATAATTAGTGAAAAAAACAAATAAGTCAGAAGTACAATTATCATTGTCTCCATCTCTTTACCCGTTTGCATCAAGGTGATGCCTCCAACAGTTGCTACTACATCCATGTAACCAATGGCAATAGCCAAAGAAGAGTTTTTGGTAAGATTGAGATATTGGCTGGCCAGGGGTGGTATTATCACACGCAGTGCCTGCGGTATGACGACCAGCTGCAGGGAACGGTTTGGTAGCAAACCAAGCGCGAGTGCAGCCTCGGTTTGTCCACGACTGATAGCCAAAATTCCTGCACGTACGATTTCCGCAATGAAACAGGCAGTGTAATATGACAGGGCAAATGTGAGTGCTATATATTCTGGTTTTATTGATGTACCACCCTTAAAGTTGAAGCCTTTCAATGCAGGAATTTCCCATGCCATCGGAGCACCTGAAATAAAAAATACAATCAGCGGTAAGCCGAACAGGATGGCCAGGGAAATGCTGAACACGGGATAGTGCTCACCGGTTGCATCCTGATTCTTGCGTTCCCAGCGTACAAAAAATACCACAATTGCTATTGCAGCAAGCAGTGCAATCCAGACAAATCCAAAACCATCCTCAAAAACCGGTGACGGAAAAATAAATCCACGATTAGTTAAAAATACTGTATCTGAGATGTTGATTGCTTTTTTTGGAACAGGAAGAACGTAGAGGAAAATGCTGTAGATGAAAAGTATGTGTAAGAGAACCGGGACATTCCTTGTGAATTCAAGAAAAACATAGACAAGCCTGCTGATAAGCCAATTGTTTGAAAGTCTCAAAACTCCCATGGTGAAGCCCAATATTGAAGCAATTATAACTCCTGAAACTGCAACCAGGAGGGTATTTAAAATTCCAACTGCTGCTGCTCGTAAATGGGTGTCGGTGGGTGAATAAGAAATGAATGGCTGAAAGGTAATATCGTAGCCTGCAGGATAATTTAAAAAACCAAAACTGAAGTCTTTTCCTGCTATTTCCAGATTGTTAACAACATTATTTATTATTAACCCCAAAAAAGTGAACACAATCACCATCGTGATGATTTGTATAAAAACAGAACGGGTGTCTTTGTCTCGCCACAAACGCAACAAAATATTAGGGTGATTTTCAGAAGAGGCAGGTGTGCTCATTGTGTGAAATTTCCCGTTGAACTGCAGGGATCAATTGCTTGTGTGGAACGTAAAAGCGCACATACTCAAAGGGAGAATATGTGCGCTCAAATCAACGTTTAATTAAAACGACGATTAACGGAATGGTGGAGAATACTGAAGTCCTCCCTTAGTCCAAAGGTCATTCAAACCACGCGCCAAGCCAATCGGTGTATTTGTACCGATATTGCGCTCGAAGATTTCGCTGTAGTTTCCAATTTGCTTGATGATCTGGTATGCCCAGTCTTTGCTCAAGCCCAGTTCTTCACCCTGACTGCCTTCAACACCAAGAAGACGCAGAATTTCAGGATTATTGGAACCCTTCATGCTGTCAACGTTTGAAGAACTAACTCCTAACTCTTCAGCAGTTACAGTTGCATTGTAAACCCAGCGGATAATGTCCGCCCACTGATCGTCACCTTGACGAACGGCGGGACCCAATGGCTCCTTGGAAATAATTTCCGGAAGGATTTTATGATTGTCGGGATTAGGGAAAGTGGAACGCGTTGCTGCCAACCCGGAGGCATCAGTTGTGTAAACGTCACAACGGCCGGACAAATAGGCGGCGCGTGCTTCCGAGTTTTTCTCGATAGTCACCGCTTCATAGCTCATTTTGTTAGCACGGAAGAAGTCAGCCAAGTTCAACTCAGTTGTTGTTCCGGTTTGAATACAGACCGAAGCACCGTCCAACTCTTTCGCACTGTTGACACCAAGGCTCTTATTGACCATGAAACCTTGTCCGTCATAATAGTTGACTCCAACAAAAGTCAACTTTACACCAACATCACGGGAAAAGGTGATAGTAGTGTTACGCCATAAAACGTCACCTTCGCCGGAATTCAGCTTGGTGAAACGTGTTTTACCTGTTGAGGTAATTGCCTTGATTTTGGACGAGTCGCCCAAAACTGCGGCGGCGGTTGCCCGGCAGAAATCAATGTCGAAACCCTTCCAGGTTCCGTCTGCATCCGGATATGCAAATCCGGCAATACCGGTACTAACCACACAGCGAAGCTCACCGCGAGCTTTCACATCTTCCAGAGTTCCGGCAGTTGCCGTGAACGCCAGTGCACCAACTGCAATCAGCGTCAGTGCGATCTTTTCAAGTGCTCTCATATCTTTTCTCCTTTTGAACACGTTATGGAATTTCCACCCCAAATACATGGGATAGACCTTTTCAAGGTGGTCAAGTTTTATTGTTTTTACTGAATGTGTCAAGTCTAAACGTAAAAAAAAGCAATTCCTAAAAAATTTGAATTAAAAGCTATGATTTAATTCAACAAGTTTTCAATTTCTTGCTGGAAAACAATCCGGCGCTTTCGTTCTATTTGCGGAGTATTTGCCTGCTGAAAATCAATAGTTGAAAACAATCCGTATTTTCTCAATTCACTGGCCAATGCCTGTTCCTCATCTTTACTCAACTCCCAAAACGGATGTTCCAAATCTTCGGAACTTGATAAGTCTCTCAACAACTGTACTTTCCAGCCCAGAAATTTCTTTTCGGAAACAGAGCGCCTGTACAGACAGCGCAACAAATACATTCTGTTGAACTCCGGCAGACTCACGCCGGATTGAAAAACAGCTTCCGGAAAATCCCAGTCCCAACCATCATTAAATTCAGACTGCATGTCGCGCAAGAACTGTTTAGCAGAGCTAAATTTGTTTTTGGTTTTTGCAGACTTTTCTTCTTGCTTTTTCATTTTCATTAAGTAAGTTTTAAATTTACCACGATCCTGCGCGTCATAAAGGTAAAGCGGTTTTTCCGGAAGTTCATCTGCCAAAATCCGAATTATTTCGAAACTCTCTTTATGCGTTCCGCGTTTTTTTTCGGCAACAGGAAACCATTTATGTTGTTTATTTAATTTATTTTGCACGTCAAACAAGCTGCTATTTTCTTGTGCCAGCAGCCATTCCATCACTTCGTTACGAGAATTTGCCCGGATGTATAAAGCTCTTTTCCGGAACCCTAATCTCAGATCAAGCAGCAAAAATATTTGCCGTCCTTCACACAAGGCAACCCGCATCCAGCCGAGAGGAAACCGAATCAGCCATTTTTCAAAATCCGGAAGAAGGAAATTCTTTTCCGCAAAACGTTCCTTCTGCCACTGATCGAATTGTGGTTGAGCCAGTATAGAAAATATTTTACGGTTTGGTTTCAAACCGGTTCCAAGCCCTTCCGGCCAGGGTAAAAACAAATCCGGAATTTTGAATCGCGGCAGATGTTTTTCAAGGAACTTCCGCAATTCCAAATCCGAATTCGATTCCGAGTATTTCAGAAACGCGACAGGACGTTCGCCAAATTCCGTATCTTTGACGGAAACCACTAGCGCTTGCTCGATCATTCCGCTTTGAAATAAAACACGTTCAATTTCTTCAGGATGGATATTTTCACCACCTGAAATGAACATGCTGTCTTTGCGTCCCAGGATTTTCAGGCAGTCATTTTTTTTGGCAGCTTTGTTTCTAAGCACGGCTGAATTAGCTTCGAATTGTTCCGGAATCCCGGATTCCCATGTTCCTAAATCTCCGGTTTTAAACCAACCGTTTTCGTCAAAAGGCTTTCGCAAACCATCTTTTTCCAAATATCCCAAAAAGCGTGTGTTACCACGTACCTCAATTTCGTTCGCGGATGCGCTGTCTGTTGAAATCCTGACTTCACGAAAAGGCAAAATCCGGCAATTTCCTTTTTTTCCTGTTGCAACCTGTGAAGCCATTTCTGTGGAGCCGTAAGTCGTTTTTACGTTCAGGCCAAGTTCCGAGGATTGTTTGAGCAAATTTTCAGGAATAGCGGAGCCTCCCAGCAAAATGAGTTTTAATGTTTGCAAATATTCTTTTCCTAAACTCGTCTGCAAAAGCCGCTGGAGTTGAGTCGGAACCAGAGAAAGATGCGTAATTTTATTTTTCAGGATAGTCTCAGCAAAAATTTCGTTTCCAGGCGGAAGCACCATGGCGGCTCCCGAAATCAGTGTCCTGAAAAAAATTGCCAATCCACTAACATGATAAAGCGGCAGCGACAACAACCAGCGGTCTCCGGGATTCAGGGGCATCAACTGATTTGCTCCAAGCGCGCTATAAAAATGGTTGGCTAGTGAGTGAACGACCGCTTTTGCTGAACCGCTGCTTCCGGAAGTGAAAATGATGCTGGCCCAGGCTTCCGTATTTATTTTGAATTTGTTTTGTGAGGTGGCCGCAGAATTTCGTAAATCAGCATGGTTTGCATTTATCTTTAATAATCCGTGAAAATCTTCTGCTAGATTTGAGTTGTTGAGACAGCCAACTTTGTGAAGCAATTCTTTTTTTTGCTTTGCCGGAAATTTTGGATTAAGTGGAACCGCAACCGCGCCTTTGAGCCATAAGGCCAACATCGCTTTCAGTAAAAATTCGGGATTTTCAGCACAAAGCGCAATGTGCTTTTTAGGCGTGATGTTTAAAGAACCACTCAAAGCAATCGACTCCTCCAAAAATTCAGCAAAAGTCCAAACTTTTGATTCACTGATTAGAAACTGCTTTTCAGCAAAACGTTCCAGTACTTGATTCAGCAAATTTGAATTAACTTCAAACATCAGCAATCCTTACAATCCATGAACCATCCGCAATCTTTTGCAGATGTTTCAAGTTGGCTCTGGGCCACGATTCAGGAAAAACATAATTTCCATTTGTGAGCGTAAAAGGCGGATCAATCAAATCCTGCTTGAACCATTTTGCGGTGTCAAGTCCTGCCGGAATTTGCTGCTTGAGAAGATTTGCCGCCATGAAAGCCAGCCAGTTTAAGCCAAGTCCACTTTCAAATGAACTGCTGATAACCACCTTCATTTCTTGCTTTTCCGCAAAATCTACCCAAAATTTTGTGCTCTCCCAACCTCCTAAAATTCCAGGTTTTAAAATCAAGGCCCGGATTCCGTTTTTAGCTAAAGTTTCCGGATTTGGGTTATTCCAGAGAGTCTCGTCCAGTGCCAGCGGAATTCCAGTTTGCTCATGCAGTTCTTCCATTCGTTGAAAGTCACGCAGCGGTTCTTCGCAATATTCAATTCTGCAGTCCTTGATCGCCTTAGCAAATTGGAGTGCCTCTTTCCAGTCCCATGAACGGTTTGCGTCAAGGCGTAAAGAAATATCATCAGCCAATATTTTTCTCGCGAGTTTCACCCGTTCAATATCGTCCTGTACACTCAGCCGTCCAACCTTGATTTTAATTGCCTTAAAACCCGTATTCCGGAGTTGTTCACATTCCTGTTCCAACTTGTTTCCGGAAGCCGTCAACAGGCCGTTCACCGGAATTTGTTGTACAGCAAGATCGCTTTTTGAGTGTCTGTAATCCTTTCCTGCCGTTTCTTTGAAACTGTTTAACTCTGAAACTTTGCAGCTTTGTAACATTGTTCTGAGAGCCATATCCAAACCAAAACGAACGGACGGGAAAAGAGTATCGGAACGTGGTGTTGGATTGAAATTTCCGGAAAAATATTCCCGGATTTGACTTTCTGCTTCTGAAAGGGATTCCGGATGCAGACCAGGCAAAGGAGCGATTTCACCTTCACCAAAATTTTCTGCTTTGGAGTTTTCTGCTGATTCTTCAGACAAACGAAGGATAAGACCATTGCGCTCCTTTGATTCATTTCCAAGCATTCGCAAAGGTTCTTTTAGAGGAAGAGAATAGCGGAATAGTTCCCAGCGGCATGATTTCATTTTTATCCAATCCACCAACCAAACGAAAAAAGGATACTGTACAAAATGATGAGTTTTCCGGTCGCAGCTAAAGTTTCATTCAGTTCAACACCTTCTACTCCGGAAATAATTTGACGAATTGGTGATCTGCCCGGAATTATGATCAAAGCAGAAAGACACGCAAACCAATGTCCATTTGTCCAAAACGCCAAAATGAAGGGAAGAATCAGTGCCAAAGCAAAAGCCGTAAGGAATTCCCCACGGGCGAAAGCTGGACCAAAACGAACGGCCAAAGTCCTTTTACCAACTTTTTTATCAGTTGGTTCGTCACGTAAATTATTGACTGCAAGAAGTGCGGTAGCTAACAGTCCGGGGCCGAATCCAGCGAGAATGACTTCAAGCGGAAGCTCCAGCGTCTGTACATAAAAAGTTCCTCCAACTGCGACCGGACCAAAAAAAATCAGTACAAATAAATCGCCCAATCCCAGATAACCGAGAGGCATTGGGCCGCCGGTGTAAAGTATTCCGGAGGCAATGGAAAGCACGCCGATAATCACAATCGGCCAGCCGCCGCGATAAACGAGATAAATCCCTACCAAAACCGCCAAACCAAAGACCACGACAAAATTCCTCCGCATGGCTTCCGGAGTGACGAGTCCGGCTTGTGTCGCACGGATGGGACCGAGACGCTCCTCTGTGTCCGCGCCCTTGACAAAATCAAAATAGTCATTGGAAAAATTTGTACCGATTTGAATCAGCAGCGCACCCAAAAGGGCTGCCAATGCAGCGACCGCGTGTCCCTTGTCCACCGCATAAGCCATGGCGGTGCCGATCAAAATTGGGGCAACCGCAGCGCCTAAAGTTTTTGGTCTGACTGCCAGAAGCCAGACGCTGAAAATTTTTCCGGAATTCATGGACGCCGTGTAAATTTTTTAAAATCCGGTTTTCGTTTTTCCAGATAAGCATTTCGTCCTTCCTGTCCTTCCTCTGACATATAAAATAACATGGTCGCGTTTCCTGCCATTTCCTGCAAACCGGCTTGTCCATCACAATCCGCGTTAAGTGCGGATTTTAAACAGCGCAAGGCCATCGGCGAATGCTGCAGCATTTCCCTTGACCAATCCAGGGTTTCTGCTTCAAGATTTTCCAATGGCACAACGGTGTTGACCAGTCCCATTTCCAAAGCTTGTTGCGCGTTGTATTGCCGACAGAGGAACCAGATTTCCCGGGCCTTTTTTTGTCCAACAATTCGGGCGAGATAACTCGAACCGTAACCGCCGTCGAAGGAACCTACTTTGGGTCCGGTTTGACCAAAAATAGCGTTATCGGCAGCAATCGTCAAATCACACATGACGTGCAAAACGTGTCCTCCACCGATGGCATATCCTGCAACCATTGCCACAACAGGTTTAGGACAAGTTCTGATATCACGCTGAAAATCCAAAACATTGAGACGCATATGTCCGGTTTCATTGTCTTCGTATCCAGCGTCACCACGGACACGTTGATCTCCGCCGGAACAAAATGCTTTTTCTCCCTCACCAGTTAAAATGATGACGCCGATTTGTGTGTCTTCACGCGCATCTTCAAGAGCCTTGCGCATTTCCCGTACAGTCAGTGGACGGAACGCGTTTCTGACTTCAGGACGGTTGATCGTTATTTTTGCAATGCCTTCTGCTGATTTTTCGTAACGGATGTCAGTGTAATTTCCGCACGATTTCCAATATTTTTCACTCATTCTGCTCCATTTTTGCTATAATAAATTTTTTGAAATAAACGCACATCTTAACACACGTTGCTGGTCAAGACGATAAAAAAGCCTGTTGCGGTGTTATTGGAAGAAAAAAATTTGAAAAAGCTTGATTACGAGCTCACACTAATGTAATAATATTAGGTTATTTAAAAAACAATTTTAACAAAAGAGAATTAGAAGATGTTTGCAATTATACGCACAGCAGGAAAACAGTACCGTGTTGCTCAAGGAGACACCATTCGATTTGCCCGAATGAACGCTGAGCCGGGAGACGCATTTGAGACAGATGAGGTCCTGGCAATTGGAGGAGAAGAGGGAGAACTGAAATTTGGGAGCCCGGTTATTGCCGGAGCAAAAGTTCAGGGAACGATTCTGCAACATGGAAAAGACAAAAAAATTATTGTTTTCAAACGCAAGCGCCGCAAAACTTATCGTCGTAAATATGGGCACCGCCAGGGTCACACTCTGGTTAAAATTGATAAGATCAGCGCCAAAGAAGTTACAGTTAAAAAAGCAGAAGCAAAAAAATCTGCTCCGGAAAATGTTGCTCCTGAAAAAGTTGCAGCCGTTTAACATATAGCTAAAAAAGAAAATGGCACATAAAAAAGCAGGCGGCAGCAGTCGCAATGGTCGTGATTCTCAAGGCCAAAGACGTGGCGTGAAAAAATTTGGCGGCGAACTTGTTAAAGCCGGAAATATCCTGGTACGTCAAGTCGGTTCTACTTTTCACGCAGGTACAAACGTTGGTACCGGAAGAGATTTTACTTTGTTTTCCCTTGTAGGAGGACACGTGAAGTTCATTCAAAAAGGAAGCGGAAAACATAAACGCAAATATATCAGCGTTATTCCCAGCGAAGTCGCAGTTGTTGCATCAGTTTAAAATATGGGCGCAAAACCCCGCTCACTTTCTGGCATAAAGCCTACCGGCACCCCCCATTTAGGAAACTATCTGGGTATGATAAAACCGGCGATACAATTACAGGAAACGCACGAGACGTTTTACTTCATCGCCGATTATCACGCCCTGACCTCAGTACGTGATCCCGAACAACTCAGGGAAAACACTTACGATCTAACGGCCGTTTTCGCGGCGCTTGGTATGGACTTTGAGAACCATGCCTTTTTTCGACAATCAGACATTCCGGAAGTTACTGAACTGACTTGGATTCTTTCCTGTATAACATCAAAAGGATTGATGGAACGGGCGCATGCTTATAAGGATGCGCTTTCCAAAGATCAGGAAATCAGCATGGGTCTGTTTTGTTATCCTGTTTTGATGGCCTGTGACATTCTGATTTATGACTCAAATTTTGTACCTGTTGGACAGGATCAGCGCCAGCATCTTGAAATAACACGTGATCTTGCGATTCGCTTCAATCATCTTTACGGAGAAGCGTTTGTAATTCCTGAAGCAATTATTGAAAAAGAGGTTGCGACTATTCCCGGACTGGATGGACGAAAAATGAGCAAGTCCTACGGAAATGTCATTCCTTTGCTCGCACCGGAAAAACAATTTCGTAAAGCAATCATGAAAATCACTACTGATTCAAAATCAGTGGGTGAACCGAAAGATCCGGAAACGTGTAGTGTTTTCGCGCTCTACCAATGTTTTGCCGGAAAGGCGGAACAAGAAGCTTTGGCCGAACGATACCGTGCGGGAGGAATGGGTTACGGTGAAGCGAAGCAACTTTGCTTCGAAGCGCTGAATGCTGAACTAAAGGGGCCACGGGAAATTTATCTGCAAATCCGGAATGACAAGACAAAGTTAAACGGTATCCTCGAAAACGGACGTGACAAGGCACGTGTCATCGCCCGACAAGTCTTGGATAGAGTGCGCGGCAAAGTTGGTTTGTGATTTTCGAAAAACGCAGCAAGCTGTTTTTTAACCCAAAAAAAATCAATTAAACTTTCAGCTAGATTCAGTTACATCAGTGTTCATCCGCGAAATTCCGTGGCTAAAACCAATATTCTAGTTTCCGGTATAGTATCCGTTTTAATCCGCGAAATTCCGTGGCTGAAAAAACCCTCCAACCAGCGACTATAAATGATTCCCGATATTCTTGCCGCACGTTACGCCAGTACTGAGATTTCCGCCATTTGGTCTCCGGAAGGAAAAGTCCGCATGGAGCGTGAATTTTGGATTGCGGTCATGAAAGCACAACGTAATTTGGGTGTTGATATTCCGGAATCCGCGATTGTGGATTATGAAAAAGTCAGTGCACAAGTTGACCTGGAAAGCATTGCGAAAAGAGAGCGGAAATTACGGCACGATGTTAAGTCGCGTATCGAGGAATTTTGTGAATTGGCAGGTCATCAACAGATTCATAAAGGCATGACGAGCCGGGATTTGACGGACAATGTTGAACAACTGCAGATTCTCCGTTCGCTGCGTCTGCTGAGAATAAAAGCCGTGGCGGTTCTGCATCAACTTGCGTCTTGGAGTTTACGCAGCAAAGACATCATGCTCGTCGCGCGCACCCACAATGTTCCGGCACAACCTACAACATTGGGCAAGCGTCTGGCGATGTTCGGTGAAGAAATTATGTTTGCCTTAAAACGGTTCGATCATTTGATCGAAAATTATCCGCTGCGTGGTTTGCAGGGCGCAGTTGGAACGCGGCTTGATCAGTCGGTTTTGCTGAACGGTGACAAAATAAAGGTGCGGCAACTGAGTGAACAAATACTGAAACATTTGGACTGCACTGAGTCTTTTAATGCAGTGGGGCAAGTTTATCCACGCAGTCTGGATGTTGAAACCGTGCGGGCACTGATTGCGCTCAGTTCCGGAATTTCGAATTTTGCGCGGACATTGCGTTTGATGGCAGGACAAGGCTTGGCAAGCGAGGGATTTCAGCAGGGACAAGTTGGTTCTTCCGCAATGCCTCACAAAATGAACGCGCGCACCTCAGAACGGATCAACGGTTTTCACCAAATTCTCAACGGTTTCGGCACAATGCTTTCCGGATTGGGCGGCGATCAGTGGAATGAAGGAGATGTTTCTTGTTCAGTAGTTCGCAGAGTTGCGCTTCCCGGAGCTTTTTTCGCAGCGGACGGACAACTCGAAGCGGTTCTCACAGTGCTGGCAGAAATGGGTTTTTATGAAGCCGCAATCGCGCAGGAATTAAAACAGTATCTGCCGTTTTTGGCATCCACAACTTTGCTGATGGAAGCAGTACGAAAAGGCGGCGGAAGGGAAAGTGTGCATGAGGCGATTAAAGAACACACGGTCACGGTTGCGGAATCCTTGCGTACTGGCGAGAAAAGCGAAAATGACTTGGCACAGCGACTTGCGGATGATGAACGGATTCCTTTAGATTTGCAGGAAATTTTGGCAGTGCTGAATGATCCGAAACGCTTTGCGGCATCGGCTCCGGAACAGGCAGAAAAATTTGCTGAAGAGGTTGGAAAATGGACTAAACGTTTTCCGGAAGCAAAAGAGTTAGTTCCGGAAACATTGCTTTAAGATGAGATGATTTGAGTTGGTATAAGGAACCGTTTTCACGGCTCCTTATAAATCCGGAATGCCGCGAATTACTCTGCGGATTCGTACTTCTTCAACTCAACTGACTTGAGATGTGCCAGACGTAAACGGGAGTAAACTTCGATCAGGAAAGGACGCAGTTCGTTGATGTCTTCGTCATCTGAAAATTCCGTGAAAAATTTTGTGTACTGATCTAAAGCTGGAACCAGCAGTCCGTTATCTTTGAGCAAACCGGCGTACATAAAACCGCTTTCATCCAGACTTTGGAACTGAACCTTTTGTTTTTCAAATTTGGCCAGTTTCTTTCCGGAAAGAAATTTCAAATTTGCGGCTTTTGTGGTGAAAGCCACTGCACCGCTTCCGTCCAAAACCTCAACAAAATATTTTTGTTTTTCACTGATAGGTTTTATTTTGGTACGTACAATCTCATTTCCAGTTGATGGCACCTCATAAACAACAGAATCAGTCCAGGTTTTGGTTTTACGGTCCTTTGTTCCCAAATGCAAGCGATACGCATAATCAGCACCGGCAGTTTCCCATGCCAGTTCCGAAAAATCCGCAGAAACAGTGTTAGTCGCAAGTTTGAGATTTATACCTACCTTTTTGACTGCACGGCGTACGGTCGTGTATTTCTGAGTCTTTGAGAACTGCTTTGACAATCCGGCCAATAAACCGCCTCCGGAACTGGTTTCACCAAGACTTCCCTCGATTACTTCCAAACCATCGGGAGTAACCTTTACTTTGGAATTGGCTGTAATCAGAGTGGTTTCGTTCGTCTTTTGATTCAGGAACTTGATTGTGCTGTCTGCACCAACCCTGACTAAATAATTTTTATAGACAAACTTGTTACGGCGTACTTTTTTCCAGCGTTTGCCATTTTTGCTGTATTCAATTTTGCCTTGTATTTCAACCAGCATTCCCACAGGGATTTTTTTGGCAAAAGCCGGTTGCAGTGCAAAGGCAGAAAGAAAAAGTACTACAGTAATTATTTTTATGAAACGCATGGCGCCTCCTTCTGTTTAGATTAAAGAAACGTGTTCTTGAAATGATTGCCTTAGACGTTTGACACTAAAACAGCTTTTGCAAACAGGCAATCCTCAACTATGATGCTAAATCTTACAATATCAATCAAGCCGAAATTCATCTTTTTTAGGATAGTGGTTGAGTAGTGAATCTTATAGAGGACCCCAAAAATTAAGACAGTATGTTAAGGTGTGTTTTCAATCAAAAGGAGACAGCGAAAGGGTAGTAAAAAGTACAGCAAGAAATTGAAGGCTAGAATAGCACTTGCTACGGACTTCCCATTTTTCTAAAATTCCCCCGCCTCTTCAATGCTGGCAACTAACTCATCAGAATTTTATGTTTTCATTATTAAACTCTGAGATACTTCAAACTTCTATTCAATATTTTTAAATAATTTCTACAGTCATTCCGACTTCCAACTTTCCCATTTTTGTCCCAATCAGATTCTGGCCAAACAAAACGTTTCCGTTGTGTTTTCGATAAGTTGCCAAAGTCCGCAAAGGTTCTTTTCCGGAAAATTCACCTGTTTCCGGATCAACTGTGGTCAAGACGCAGCGTGAACATGGTTTTGCGACATTAAATTCACACTCGCCGATTTTGATCTTTTTCCAACTGTCTTCCTCATAAGGCTTAGTATTTTTCACAACCAGATTTGGGCGAAAGCGCTTCATCGCTACGCTTTCCGGAAGACGGTTGTTCAGGTCACTCAAGGAAGATTCAGAAATCAGCAGCAAAGGAAAACCATCTGAAAACGCGACTTGGTTTTCGTCAACCGCAAAGTCAGGATCCACCGGACGATTGCTGTGATCCGGCATAAAAACGATTTTACAGCTTTTTCCCAAATACTGACTGATCCAACTTGATGATTGCGGTGTAGCGGTCCACGCCTCACAGCGGTCGCCCCATATTTCCACTTCTTGAGACGTGCCTTCTGTGGGATACAAAGGCATGCATAGCTCGGGCATTCTCGGTGCGTTCAAAATCAGCATCTGAGAAACAAGTTCTGTGTTTATCAAAGCCATTCTAGGGAAGGTTCTTTGAGAAATAAATTCCCCGGAATCATCCACAACCATCCAGCGCCGGTCATGTACCAAGCCCCTCCGATCAAGATTGGCGTTTGCCAGAGCTATTCCTCCTGCCGATTTTAGCGGGTAGATATTAAGTTGACTTAAAACTGTGTACGGCATTTGTAATTTATTTCTGACTAAAGTCTAAATGAAAAATTGTGGAGATCATACATGATGGCTTTGTAAAAACGCTGAAACCCATAATTTGTCATTTCGACCACAGGGAGAAATCTTAATGATATTAGAGTGGTAGCTTATATAAGATTTCTCGCTTCGCTCGAAATGACACGGTGTTAGGACTTTTTACAGGTTCATAAATAGTTGATGGACCGGTAAAAAGTCAAAACTGAATGCTTTGTTGTCCTTTACGCGAAAGCGGGAATCTATCATTTCAGTTACTTACATGTTTCTGGATTCCCGCTTTCGCGGGAATGACAAGTTTTTACAAGTGCATAAATAGTTGTTATTTAAACAAAAAGGTGGTTTTTTTAAGTTTTACACAATGTTCGTAGACACGCGCAAACTTAGCGGATTCAAGTCAAGAACGCAAATCAATTCTTGTTTTTACTCGTTGGTATAGATTCTGGGAAGGCGTTCATTCAGGTTGGTCAAAATTTCATACGGAATTGTTTCCGCCAAAACGGAAAGCTCTTCAACAGTAATGCATTGGTCTTGCTGTCGCCCAATCAAAACAATTTCGTCTCCAGTTTTAATTGATTCATTTTCGCAGTTTACCATAAACTGATCCATGCAAACCCGTCCCGCAATTTTTCTGCGTTTTCCGCGAAACAGCACCTCTCCGCAATTTGAAAGTTGCCGCGGATAACCGTCACCGTAACCCAGTGGAACAGTGGATATTTCTGCGGAACTTTCTGAAGTCCAGGTTGCACCATAACTGACAGAAAATCCGGACGGAACAGATTTGTGAAAAGAAACCTGGGATTTCAACTGGAGAGCCGGACGCACATCCAGAATATGCGGACTTAACGCATCAGGATATACTCCATACAGCAAAATCCCCGGACGAATCAGATCCAGATGTGATTCCGGAAAGTAAAGTACTCCTCCGGAATTGGCAAGATGACGTAAAGGCATCTCAACGCCAAGACGTTCAAAAACTGAGACTGCATCTAAAAACCGTTCCACCTGTTTTAATGTCAATGGATTTTCCGGATCATCCGCACAGGCCAAATGTGAACAAACTCCTTTAACCCTGATGTGTTTTGCGCGAACTGCGTCTTCAATAAATTTTGCGGAATCCTCGGTATCAATTCCGATCCTGCCCATTCCGCTATCCAGTTTAAGATGTACTGTTGCCTGCCGTTTTTGTGATTTGCAAATTTTTTCTGTAATTTCCAACATTTCCGGAGAAGCAACAAAGAACTCTAAATTCCATTCCAGGAATTCCGGAATCTGCTGCGCCGACACGCCGCCAAAAACTACGATCGGCAAAGTTATTCCCGACTCTCGCAAAAGAATTCCCTCTTCCAGCAAAGCAACACCAAGACAGTTCACGCCTAGTTTTTCGTAAAACTGTGCGACCCTCAACAGACCATGACCGTAAGCATTTGCCTTGACGACTGCCATCACCGCTCGATTGTCTGTATGTTTGCGGATCAATGCGAGATTATGTCTTAAATTATTTAGATCAACTTCAATGTAGGAAGGCCTCATCAAGCAATCAAATTTGGGGTTTAAAATTGGAGATTCTACTTTGTTGCCTTAAACTACTCGCTGTTCCGGGAGCCATAAAAGACAAAAAGCGCGCTGCAGAAAAGCTCAAAATTTTCCAATTCAAAATCATTGCTGATTTTTTTGAGGGTACTGATTAAATCATCGATTGCACGGATTTGGCTAAATGCCTCAAAAAATCGAATTCGAATTTGGTGTTCCACAAATAATGGAATGAGCTCGTTAATGATGACTGGAAGCATTCCAGGATCTTCCGTAAGTTGTTTCAAAAAATAGCTGAAAAAACTTTGAATATATGCCTGAAGTTTACGTTTATCTTCCTTCAATTTTCCTCTGGGCAGATATTCTGAGGAAGCATTTTTCAATTTGCTTTCTCTCTCATTTGAAGAAGAGAGTTTTCGTTTCCGGTGTGCGGAAATGTTAAGTGGATACTCAAGTGTGTAAGTAGATTTTTTTTCAAATTGTTGAAAAAGGGTTTGAGTTTTGATGGGATCCAATTGTATTCGTTCAGTATTTGCGGATAAAATACCCACCATAAACGGATTTTTGAGGTTGCTGTAAACATTATAAGTTTCCGCGCCAAATTCATAGGGCAGCGACTTTGTGCCTTTTGTGTATTTAGGAGACTGCTTGATGATTAATGGCATAAGAGGCACAGTCTGTGCGGCATCATCCGGATCATCATTTTTATGTTTCGCCGAAAACTGATCCTCAATTTTCTCAACTTCATTCTTCATATGTATTTTGCGGAAATCAAAACTTTTGAATCATTTAGGCAAGATATTTGCTCTTGCTTTTTGAGGTTCCAAAGAGCAGTATTAACTTTGTCGTGCAATAACAAGCACCAACTATACCAACTGACTTAAAGATGTTTCAGAGTATCAACCGCCTAAAAGCAAACGTTTGTAATAAAATCCTTAAATATTTCAGTTACTCTTTGTGGGTTACAGGATGCGCCGGTTTGGTTTGTGTGCTTTTGTTACCAGTCAATTCCGTTTTTGCGCACAAAAATTCCTCCTGGAAACCTTACATAAATTTCTACGAAAATGGAGATTGCAAGGTTCTCATTCGACAGTTGAAACCTTTGGCAAAACCAAAGTCGTGGATTAACAATGGATTGTGGAGTCGTTCACGAATTTTGAACGCAAAATGTCAACTGCAACTGGAAAATTACAAAGCCGCCCTGAAAAGTCTCAAACAAACTCCTGAATCAGAGGTGGTTGATGCCTGGATTTTTCAAAAAATTCGCATTCAACTTCGTGCAAATCAACACCGGGAAGCAATCATCAACATCCGGAAATTACTTAAACTTCCGGAAATGAAATTTTACCTAAGTGCACTCCGTGAAAATATTAAAAGTGAATTTAGTACTGATAAAGAAGTCCGGCAAATTTTCCATCTGCTGTATGACACACGGAAAAACCACAAATGGTTCCTCACGGATTATGAAATTCACGCACTTTATCTACGTGGAGCAAAACTGAAAGGAGTAAAACTTGAACACAAATATCGAGTTTTGGGCTGGCAATTTCCGGATGATAGAAAAACCGCTATTTTGTCCCATAAAAAATTAACTGCCAATGATTTTAAAAAAATGTCAGCTGCCGAGATTTCCAATCGTGTCCGGAGCCTGACAAAACTCGGATTAAACAAATACCTGATTAAACACCTTCCTGCGCTTAGCAAAGGACGCAGCGGGAAGCTCTTGAAAAAACTTGGAGATGCTTACTTGAAAGCACTTTTTGCGGAAAAATATTATGCTCGAATTATCAAACTTCGGCGTGAGGGAACGCTTTCAAAAAAATGGTACCTCAAAGAAGAATCTCAACTCTATTGGACTGCACGATCCTACATAAAGCGCAAAAATATTCCTGCTGGACGCAGCACCATCTATAAACTTGAAAGACTGAATGCAAAAGCCAAACAGCTTCCAGTTTTGTTTGATACATTTGCCACACGTTACGTACTGGATTCGGAAATCAGCAAAGCACAGTTTTGGTGGAATCGCCTGCTAAGTCATTTCCCAAAACATCCACTTGCGGCAGAATCCGCATGGGAATTAGCCTGGTCATATCAGCAGCAAAAGAATACCCGGAAAGCTCTTGAATACCTTAAAAAAGGACTTAAAACAAGAATATATAGTTCTGAATTGAAAGCAAAGTTGCTGTTCTGGCAAGGTAAATTACAACAAGCAATAGGAAGGCAGGACCTTGCGGAAAAAAGTTTCAAACAATTGATTCTTCATCAGCCAAATACTTATTATGGAATGCGCCTGATTTCCGCAGATGATATTCCTGAAAGTATTTTGAAAATGCACAAATCCCGCAAAGCAAAACTGTACAAAAAACCGAATGAGAAGCTCAGCAAGAAAACTAAAGAATTGCTGAAGAGAACAGAATTCCTTTTTGATATTGCAGAACCGGAACAAGCACTCAAAGAATTGTTTGCCGGATTAGGTCATTATAAAGACCGCGCGCTTAATTGGCATGTGAGCCACCTGCTTCATCGCAGAGGAGAGTACTACTCATTGCTCAGGATCGTTGCAAATTATTATCTGCCGCGAATGGTTACCCTTGCGGTAGGAGAACATCCGCTCTGGGAACTGGCATACCCCAGGCCGTACTGGTCACTATTGAAAAGCTATGCAAACCAGGCCGGAATTGATCCGTATTTTGCCTTGGCAATTATGCGCGAGGAAAGTCACTTTGATCCACAGGCATTGTCTTCAAGCAAAGCCATGGGTTTGATGCAACTGATGCCGGCAACCGCAAAAGCTGTTGCCAGGAAAAAGAAAATTAAACTCAATGAAAAAGCCGAAATCTTTAATCCTGAACTGAATGCGCGTTTGGGAACACTCTATCTCGGTAGCCTTGCAGACCGCTTCAAATCCGAACTTATTTACACTGCGGGAAGTTACAACGCCGGTCCCCACAATATGCTCAAATGGATCAACCGCTGGAGAGGAAAATCCCTGGATGCCTTTGTAGAACAAATTCCATTTACTGAAACTAGAAATTACGTCAAAAGAGTTTACAGGAGCTACAAGCTTTACAAGCATATCTACAGCTCATAAATTTCAGAACAAGACTCCTTCCTTCAAACCTCCCCACCCAATTCGGTTTTTCAACTGTTATTGAAGATGTAATAAAGGGGACGCTACCCTTTTATTTTTTTATTTTATAAAAGGGTAGCGTCCCCTTTATTAAATACTGATTTATGAACGGAGTGGATTTCAGATTTATATTTGTTAAACCACCATTTTTACTTGACATGAAGGGAGGGGGGGGGCTAACATGCCCTTTAATTACAATTAATATTATTAATTGTTTAACATTAGGACAATAACTAAGGAGGAAAAATGAAATTACTTAAAATTATACTGGTTATCTCACTCCCATTATTTCTTGTTCTTGGCTGCTAGAAGGATTCGACAACAACAACTACATCAACTACATCAACAACTTCAACTTCATCAACAAGCTGCACAGTTTCGTATACGGCTGTTGGTAAAGTGGGTGATAATTCTTCAAATTTAGTAACGACTGCCTTGGCAAAAAGTTCCAGTTTTACTAAAGGATTGACCGTTTTTGGCATTAGCCTGCTGGCGACATCGGGAGTGTCAGATGCGAAACTCTTACATGCAGCAAATGTTACGGCTGAACTGCTTGATAACGATGAGAACGGAACCGTAGATAATACCTGCGTTGTGGCAAAATTAAATGATCTGAGTACTTATGTGACCATGTACAATACAGATTCCAGCGAATTTAACACCGATACACTGGTAGACGCTGAAGTTACAAAAATGACTAGTTTAGGAGCAAATGAAACTGTAGATAACTATGCTGATAATGTTAGTCATGATGCCAGTATTGAAGAAATATTTCACTTGATTACTCAGTATGGATATTCAAATGTTTATCCGACCGTGTTTGGAGAATCGAATACTTCAACAGCTACCATGGCTCAAGCGATGGACGTGGCCAGAGGAAGTACAACTCCACAAAGAGATTTGTCTGCTGGAGACAATTCTACAGGTTGGGATTACAACAATACAGACTGCTCAACAGCAGGTTCTGTAGATAACACCAGTAATGATAAAGCCTGGTACTTTTATGCAGATAAGACTGCGGATTACCAGACTATGCAGACAGAATATATGTACTGGTCAGTCAGTTCAAAATTTGGCATGCATGATTCTGCAGCCGGCCTGACCAAAGCCTCCACCGAATGGTGTCCGAATACCAAAGCAAAATTGCTGGCTCAGGATCCCACAATCTACAATTTGATTGACAACTCCACCTATGCCTTTCCTACTGTGCTACCGAATGCCAGCTATGGTTATTATACATTTACAACTGCGGATATTATCACTTTCTAAAATAGGATCATTTTGAGTTAAACAAAGGCGTAGCCAACTAAGACAATGACTGACCGAAAACTCGGTTTCGTTTATAAATGATGGCCCCGTAAAAAGTCATAATGACACCCATGTTTGTCCTTCCCGCGAAAGCGGGAATCCATTATTTCAGATACTTACAAGTTTCTGTATTCCCGCTTTCGCGGGAATGACAACTTTTTACGAAGCCAGCAAGTCTCATTTTTCATGGGACTGAGTTAAGAAACTTATGTATGTGACAGGATAAATGCCTGTTTCAATTAACTCGCCCCTACCCAACAATTGAGAAAACTATGAGAAATATACTGACTATCCTGATTTTCCTGCTTTTCCTGACTTCGCCACTGAGCGTTCAATACACTCAAAACGGTTTCCAGTTTCAGCGTGAAGCGCAGGGAAAAACAACTTGTGATGATGATGATGAAGATTGTAAAGAGGAAGATGAAGAGGATGAGGATGAAGATGAAAAAGAGGATCAAGATGATGAGGATGAGGATGGAGATGAAGATGCGAAAAAGGAAGATGATGATAAAAATGTGCTCGAAAATGTAATCATCTCCCCTGCATCACCTACTGCCTGCAAAACTTCCGTAACTGTAGTCGGAACCGTTGGTGGCTCAGTAGCAAATAAGGTGACACCGTCTTTAGCAAAAAGCGCCAACTATTCCAAAGGTTTAGTTGTTTTTGGAATTAACATATTGGCAACTGCTGAGGTAGCAGATGAAAAACTTTTGCACGCCGCAAACATTACCGCAGAGTTGATTGACAACAATGAAGATGGCACGCCGGACAACACCTGCGTAACTGAAAAGCTGTATCAGCTCAGTGCTTATGTGAGTATGTATAATCTACAGGAAGGAAATTCTGTTGAAATAAACTCGGATCCTTTGGACGAAATCGGAGCAGACAAGTACACATCTTTGGGTGCCTACGAGACGCTGAAAAATTATGCGGATGGTGAAAGTCATGACGCGAGTATTGAGGAAATTTTTCATCTTATTTCACAAAGGGGTTACTCAAGTATCTATCCAATGGTTTTTGAAGAATCCAATACTTCCACCTCCTCGCTGGCCAAAGCAATGGATGTTGCCAGGGGCGGTGAGCAAAGATGCGCCAAAGAAGAATGCAACTGGACTTACAATAACACCTCCTGTCCCATTTGGTCAGATTTAGTGGATTCAGGCGACGCCTGGTACTTTTATGCTGACCCGACAGCAGACTATGCCACCATGATGACCGAATATATTTACTGGTCAGTTAGTACCAATTTAGGTATGCATGACTCTTCCGCAGGTCGGAAAAAGGCAAAAACAGAGTGGTGCCCCAATACTAAAAAACTACTCAAAGCTCAGGATCCGGCTGTATTCAACTTAATCAATGATCCGAAATACGCAATCCCCACAGTTTTACCAAATGCGGATTATTCATTTTATAAATTCAAAACTTCGGACATTAATACTTTCTGAAAACAAATTCAGACAGTTCTGCGGACTCAGACATGAAATAAAGGGGACGCTACCCTTTTTATAAAAAGAAATAAAGGTTAGCGTCCCCTTTGACAGGGGCAGGGAACGGCTCAACCTGCGGATTGTGAAAGGTTTATTTATCTTATAATTACTTGTAAAGCGAGTTTTTAGAGGTTCCCCTAATTTTATATGACGGCATGCAATTCACGCAGCATTTTGTGGAAATCAAACTGGTGACGTTTTTGTAAAATCTTAGCTGTTGCCTCAAATTCTTTTTTTTCAGGAAGTTGTGAAAGTTGGCTGCCGAAAAGTATCACATTGCCTTTCCGATTAGCACGAGCCTCAAGTACTTGGGAGAATGTTGATTTCCAAATCTCGCACTGTTCAATGAAATCCCCAGTCATTGTCCAAGTATTTCCTGCAAGCCATCCAGTTGAATTGAGGCACCAGCGCAAGTTTCGTAAAAATTCAACACACTTCACCTCTTCCGGAGCACCGAAGTCTGTGTAAGCATCCAAAAATATTATATCAAATTTTTCAGTCATAGTTGGCATAATCTCTGTTGCGTCTGTGCACAACACTCGCAAACGTTTGTCTTGCGGCAACTCAAAAAAAAGGTGTGCTGCCTCAATAACTGCGGAATTGACTTCGATGACGGTTTGCTGAAGTTGAGGAAATTCACGGTGCATCCAGCGGACAATGCTGCCGCCGCCAAGACCGATATGCAGAACAGACTTGGGTTCCGGACAGAAAAGCAGTCCCAGCAACATGAAACGGGAATAGGGTAATACCAGATAATCCGGTTTTAATCTGGAAAAAACGCTCTGCATAATGTGGTTGCCGAAACGTAATTCGCGGCGATCCTCTTTTTCCCAAACCTGGACCGTTACTCCGGAATCCTTTTTTTCCCAGATTAAATTTTCAGGACTGCTTTTGTGCAGGAATTTAAAGAAATTCAAAAATTATGCTTCAAGGTTAAAGACTTCTAAGTTAAAAATAGGCACTAAGGCAATAAAGCACTGAGACACTATGAGACTTAATAGATGAGTTTCAAAGTTTCAAATGTTGAAAATAGGCATTAAGGCGCCGAGTGCAAGAGATTAACAATCAAAGGAAATTTTTCTTATTGTTCTTATTGTTCTTAGCGGCTGAAATATTTCAAAGTTGAAAGGTAGCACCATATTTCAGCTCGGACAAGCTAAAGCGTTTGTTGCAGCATTGCTAAGTGTAAAACTCCGCCCATTTGGGTAACAAGCCATTTTTCTTTCCAGACTAAACGAAATATTCCTGTGTTCTTAATCATAAAACGTGTTGGTGAGCATACGGAAAGCCCAAGAGTGTGCTTGATCAAAACCCTCACGATCCCGCCGTGTGTCACCAACACAACACGCTTTTCAGGATGCTTGAGACGAATTTCTTCGAGAAACTGCAACGCACGATCCAGAAGCTGTTGCGTGCTTTCACCTTTATCGATCACATAATTTGCGCCGGCTGTTTTGAAAAGTCGATAGACTTCCGGAAAGCGTTCTTTCGCTTCTTCAGAAGTTAAGCCCTCAAAAACACCAAGATTTTTTTCACGGAGCCGTTGATCAATTTGCAGAGTATGTCCTGAGTGCTGAGTAATTGCCTCCGCAGTTTGACGGGCGCGCAAAGAATCGCTGGAGTAAATGTGGTCAAAGGACTCGTTTTTCATCCAACGGCCGAGTGCCTGAATTTGCTCCCTGCCCACAGCAGAAAGTTCGCTGTTGGAATGTCCCTGCATACGTTGCTGAGCATTCCATTCGGTTTCGCCGTGGCGGATTAAAATAATTTCGGTTTCTTGCATAATATTTTTTGTAAGAAGTCATTTAAATATAATATCAGTATTTTGTGCATTTAACTAAAACCGAAATTTTTCGGAGTAAAAACTTTTGCACAATACGTAAACAAAATTTGGTGAGCTAGAAGCAGGAAAAAGGATACACTAGAAGATGAATTTAACCGCTATTTTCATTTTTCGGATTGTCATGCAGTTCGAGCAGTTTCCGCATTTCATCCAGCAAAGTTTCCTTGAATTCCGCGCGCTGCAAGCCAATTTTCAATGCGGAAGTCAGAAACCCCAGCGGATCGCCCAAATCATAACGGGTTCCTTCAAATTGGACCGCGGACACGTGACCCTGTGCCGCCATGTGGTTGATGGCTTCCGTTTGAGTGAATTCACTTTTAGATGAGTGACTTTTGTCGCTGGTTCGCAATGCGTCAAAAAGTTCGGGTGTGTAGAGATAACGACCGAAAGAAACAAAGCGGCTGGGAGCAGTACCGTGTGGCGGTTTCTCCACCATTTTTTTGACCTTCATAATTTTTCCGGAGCCTTCCGGATCAATCACTCCGTAACGCCATAACTGATCTTCCGCCAATTCCTGGACACTCAAAACGGTGTTGCCGGTTTTTTCCCAGGTTTCGATCAACTGTTTGGCAAGAGGTTTTTTCCCCAACACAATATCGTCCGGATAGGCCACCACAAACGGTTCATTATCAACAAATGGTTCAACGAGCATCAACGCGTTTCCTGTACCCATCATGTGTTGCTGACGCAGAGTGAAAATATTAGCCTCAATTGGTTTGATTACTTTCAGTTTTTCAATTTCATTTGACTCAGAAAATGCGGAAGTCAGTTCAACCTCGCGATCAAAATAATCCTCCATTACTTTTTTTCTGCGAGACGAAACAAGCAGAATATCCTGAATCCCTGAATCAACCATTTCCTGCACAATGAAATCAATAGCCGGACGGTCAATCAGCGGGAACATTTCCTTAGGAATTGTTTTAGAGGCGGGTAAAAATCGCGTCGCATAACCTGCGGCTAAAATGACACCTTTCATTGGTATTTTAAAGTAATATGTTTTAAGTTTGTTTTAGCTTCAGCAGTTGTTTTGTTTCATTTTAGCTGATTTTTAGACAATAGTACTTGCACTGATTTGTGCCAACAATTCTAGAGCGGTTGCTTCGTCAATGACAGAGACTTCCAGCTTTTCCGCCTTTTCCAATTTTGAACCCGCATTTTCACCAGCTAGTAGGAAGTCGGTTTTTTTGGAAACACTACCGGTTACATTTGCTCCAGCTTGAATCAGACGTTTTTTCCAGACATCTCTCGGTTCAGAAAGAGTTCCGGTCAGGACAACAATTTTTCCGCTGAATGGAGAGTCCGTAATCTCCAGTATTTTTTCCTCTGCTGGAACAACACCGCGTTCAAGAAAATCCGCAATTAGTTGACGCTGTTCCGCATGCTGAAAAAAGTCAAAAATACTTTCCGCGATAATTGGACCAATTTCCTCAACCTTTTCGAGTTCCTCCGGAGTTGATGACATTAACCTGTCAAGCGTACCAAAATGGAGGGCCAAGATGCGAGCTGTTTTTTCTCCAACATTTGCAATACCAAGTGCGTGAACGAACTGACCCAGTTCGCACTGTTTCGATTTTTCGATTCCGGCTAGGACGTTTTCAGCCGATTTATCACCCATACGTTCCAATCCGGACAAATCTTCGTGTCGCAGCAAATACAGATCCGCAGCATTTTTCAGCAGTTTTTTGCTTAGCAGTTGTTCAATCAGAGCCGGACCAATTGTGTCAATATCCATTGCCCTGCGCGAAACGAAGTGTAAAATTTGCTCCTTTTGCTGTGTCGGGCATTCCGGATTTGGGCAACGCCATTCCACCTCGCCTTCAGGTCGAATCGCCAATGTGCCGCAAGAAGGACAGCCAAGCGGAGGTTCGATTATTTGAGCAGCGGCGGAACGTAATGTTGAATCAACTGCGACAATTTTTGGAATTATTTCTCCACCTTTTTCCAGGGTAACATGGTCTCCCAGATGCAAATTGAAACGTGCCACCTGATCATAGTTGTGAAGAGTCGCACGCGAAACGGTGGTATTGTTTAGTTCCACCGGATCAAGAATTGCGACAGGTGTTAAAATTCCTGTGCGTCCCACCCCGACCTCAATTTCCCGCAGCACTGTGGTGGCCTGTTCCGCGGTAAATTTAAATGCTGTTGCCCAACGCGGCGATTTCGCGGTGAAACCAAGCTGTCTTTGTTGTTTTAAAGAATTAACTTTGAGAACAATTCCGTCAATATCATAAGGTAGTTCTTCTTTGTGCTCTTCCCAGTAGCGGCAAAATTCAAGCACCTCTTCGATTGATCCGACTAATTTTGTTTCCGGATTTACCGGAAATTCATGTTGACGCAGAAAATCCAAATTTCCGGCATGCGTTTCATGAGGCAATCCTTCCGCAATTGTGTAGATAAAAACAGCTAATCGGCGGCGGCGAGTTTCGGTGCTGTCCAGCAAGCGTAATGAACCGGCGGCAGCGTTTCTTGGATTTTTGAAAGGCGGTTCAGCGGATTTTAGGCGTTGCTGATTTAGAGAGTCAAAGATTTTACGAGGCAGGTAAACTTCGCCTCGCACCTCCAAATCACGCTCATCTTGGAGTTGTAAAGGCAGACTGCTTATTGTTTTAACATTTGGCGTAATTTCCTCGCCTTCGCTGCCGTCACCGCGAGTTACTCCCGCGCTCAAAGATCCGTTTCTGTAAATTGCGGAAACCGCGACACCATCGATTTTTAACTCGCAAACGTATTCCGGACTTTGACCTCCAAGCAATTTTTTTACACCGGTGTCCCAGCTTTTAAGTTCATCCAATGAATAAACATTTCCCAAACTCAGCATCGGAATCAAATGTTTCCGACTTGGAAAAACAGCATGCGGCTCTCCTTTGATTTCCAAGGTTGGAGAATCAGCGGTTTTCAACTCATGATACTGATTTTCAAGTTCTTTCAGTTCTAAAACAAGGGCATCATAGGTTTCATCATTACAGCTATTTTCGCTTTCTGCAGAGTTATTTCCGCAATAGTACGAATAATTATACTGATGAATCAAAGCGCATAATTCCAGAATCCGTGCTTGAGTTGTTGTTCCGGAAGGCATATTTTAGCAGAGTACGTTTGCAGATTATTTTGAAAGAATAGCACCTTTTTGAAAGGCGGCTTGAGATGTACAATACACTATATAAACTCAGTAGTGAAAGTTCCATTCAATTCTAAAAGAGACAGGCTTACAAGTGAATTTATTTGAACACACAAACGAACAACAAATCCGCAAAGAAGCTCCACTTGCGGACCGGATGCGACCACGAACGATTGATGAGTTTGTCGGTCAAGGTCACATTTTGGCACCTGGACGACTTTTGCGCCGTGCCATTCAAGCGGATCAATTGTCGAGCCTGATTTTTTATGGACCACCCGGAACAGGAAAAACTACACTTGCACGAATAATTGCCAATACAACCAAAGCAGAATTTCTTTCAATCAACGCCGTTTTGTCCGGAATCGCGGATATCCGCAAGTGCATTGAAACCGCAAAAATTGTACGTTCGGAGCAACAACGTCGTGCGGTTTTGTTTGTGGATGAAGTGCATCGTTTCAACAAAGCACAGCAGGATGCTCTCCTGCCGCATGTGGAAAACGGCACTGTAATCCTCATCGGCGCAACTACAGAAAATCCGTATTTTGAAGTCAATAAAGCACTCGTCAGCCGCTCCCGAATTTTTCAACTTCAATCACTGAATACAGACGAAGTTGAGGAAATTATCGAGCAAGCACTTTCAGATTCGGAGCGTGGATTTGGCAGCAAAAAAGTTGTCATCGAAGTCAATGCGCGTCATCATCTGGCACATGTTTCCGGAGGCGATGCCAGGGCAGCTTTGAATGCGTTGGAACTTGCGGTGTTGACAAGTGAAGCTGATTCTGAAGGTGTGCTAAACATCACCCTGGAAGTTGCGGAAGAATCAATTCAGCAGCGGGCAGTGCTTTATGATAAAGATGGAGACGCGCATTTCGATACCATTTCTGCTTTTATAAAATCGATGCGCGGTTCTGATCCGGACGCAGCACTTTTCTGGATGGCAAAAATGATTGAAGCAGGTGAAGACCCGCGTTTCATTTTCCGGAGAATGCTGATTTTTGCCGGAGAAGATGTCGGCATGGCGGATCCGTATGCTTTGGGTGTGGTAACATCTGCGTCCCAGGCTTTCGATTATGTTGGTCTTCCGGAAGGACGATATCATTTGGCACAAGCCTGTTTGTATTTGAGTACCGCCCCAAAAAGCAATTCCGCATTCGCTTTTTTTGACGCAATTTCAGTGGTCAGAAAGGAACAGGCGGATGAGGTTCCGGACTCGCTCAAGGACGCAAATCGTGACGGCAAAGCCTTTGGACATGGTGAAGGTTATCTTTATCCGCACGCATATCGGGATCACTGGGTGGCTCAGCAATATCTTCCGGACGTTTTACAGGGGCGGATTTTTTATCAGCCTTCAGATCAAGGTTACGAAGCATCGATTCAGGAAAATGTCGCACGACATCGTGAAGCACAATTGGCGGCCTTTCTCTCCGAAACTTCAGCAGAACAATCCGGAAATTCAAATTATTGGGAAGCCAGAACCGTGGGTAATTCCGGAGAATTGCTCAGTGAAATCCGGGATCATTTAACGGAATGGAGCAAGCTTTCACGGAATACTCTGGCACTTGTGATAAATGCAGGAGACTGTTTGCTTCTCGGAAATTTTCTACGACATATTGCTGAAGAAACCGTTTATGCGCTTGTTGATTCTAAACAAGAAAAACAAACACTTAGCGGTTTGTTTGCAAAATCATCTTCCGGAATAAAACCAAATATAGTACAGAATAGTTCAGCAAATCCGGAAGCATTTGAAATTGATAATTTGCGTTTCGAACGGATTGTTGGCAGGAATGTGCTGCAAAAACATGCTGAAAAAACCGTCTTTCTGGAAAAGTTGAAACAGTGGATATTGCCGAAAGGATTTTTCGTTTTTGGCGAAACTGTACCGGCGCTTGGGCAACGTCTTTCAGGATTAATTTCGGATGAATTGCTGCAGCCTGATTTTCGAAAATTGCTGGAAGATGCAGAAGAAGGAATTTATAATGACGCAGAAAATCCACGCAGCAACTGGACTCCAGCTACACTACGTACCGAACTGGAGTCTGCGAATTGGAACATCACTCGCTGGCAAATTAAGGAATTCCGCACACCAACCTTGATTCGATCTGCTCAAATTGAACAATGGTTTGAAACGCCGGAAAACAGTCCGCATTCGAGCTACGGACAGCGTTTGTCTGCAAATTTATCTTCGGAAGAGTTAATTTATTTACGGAATATTTTTCGAAACGAAGTTGCCGGAAAAGTAGTGGAGTGGCGCAGTGTCAGTCTGTTTATGGAATTATGCAACAAAACAGTCCATGAAGCATAAGTTGAAAATTCTGAAAATAAGATCCATCTGCGCGAAGTTGCTTTTACTGCTGATACTCTCCGGTTGCGCCACTCAAGCTCAATTTATATTTTACAAAACTGGAGTAAGTGAGCAGTTAAAGGAGCGTGCAATAAGACACTGTCATGGGGATTTTGAAATTTTGGAGGAAGAAGAGTTTGGACCTTACACCCGTGTGCGAATTGAATGTATGGAATAATAAATTGAACCGTGTGAATCCTCATGTGCTGTTTGTTCATTAATGCTATCTTCTCATGATTGTTGGTTGGTGGTACGCTCCCAAATAAATTTGGCAATATGCTGGTGATCTGTGGTAATTCCAGAATGTTTCATTGCTCCTGAAATATTCAGCAGACAACCACAATCACCGCCGAGTAGACAACTGGCCCCTGTTTTTGAAATATCATCTACCTTATCTTTGACCATCGCCGCGGAAATGTGCTGTTCCTTAATCGCAAATGTTCCGCCAAATCCACAGCATTCATCTTCCCGCTCAAGTTCCAGCAACTCGACGTTTTTCAACTGCCGCAATAACTGCTTCGGTGCGTCGCCAATTTCCATTTCTCTTTTTGCATGACAGGATGCTTGCCACGTTACTTGAATCGGCTCACCAAGGTCTTCAAGTTTTATTTTCAGTACATGCACCAAAAATTCAGTTAATTCAAATGTACGTTCCGAGACAGATTCCGCTTCATTTTGCAGAACATCATTTTTAAATAATTCAGCATAATGTTTGCGCATCATTCCTCCACATGAACCGGAAGGGGTCACTATAGGAATATCTTTTGGAAATAATTTAACTTGTGTCGAAGCAACTTTACGGGCTTCTTCATGATATCCGGAATTAAAAGCTGGCTGACCGCAGCAAGTTTGCTGTTGTGGAAAAATTACTTCCACTCCTTCGCGCTGCAAAAGTTTGATCCCCGCCAATCCGGCTTCCGGATAAATAAGATCCACCAGGCAAGTGCCGAAATAATAGACTGCTTCAGGTTTAGCTGGATATTTTTTCATTACTGACAGTTATTTTTGGAATAAGAATTTAAGCATATTATCATGTGTTTTGATTTTTCCTCCAACCAAATGGTCGTCCACTTTTCAATGGTCTGACTCTACGGCCTGTCATTTTTTCAACTTCTATCTTAAAACTCTCGTCGCCAATAGCCAGTCCTTTATTTGTACTGTTTCTGATTTCTTCTAGCATTTCTTCACCGATATTTTGTTCACAGAATGCGAAATATTTTTCTGTCTGTTCTGTTTTTGTTGCGCCAAGTTTCGAATACTCAGCATGGGGCATACAAAGTGCGGAAGGCTTTCCATTTGCGTTAATCTGATAACTGGACCAGTTGTAGTCTGCAGCATGACTTACCAATTCCAATCGAACTGGATTCAGCTCAATATAACGACACATTTCGAGTAAATAACGTTCAGGCTGCACAAGACACGATCTGTAACGGCCTTCCCACAGAGTTCCTGTACGTTGATTCTGTTGATTGAAAAAGCGCACATATTGTCTGCCTAAAGCTTGAATCATTTGGCTCAAACCTCCTGCTAAATTGGGGGTACATAACAAATGAAGATGATTTTCAAGTAAAACCCAGGCGTGTACATCAAGCTGATATTTTTCGGAATATTCTCTCAACCACCACAAATATGCCGCATAATCACCAGAAGCGCTAAAACATGCCTGACGGTTGTTTGCTCTGATCAGGATATGTACCGGAACACCTACAGGCGCCGCTCTTTTCATTCGTGCCATTTCTTGCTATCACGATATTGTTGTGGTTAATAAATTTTTTTAATTTTTAGCTTAATACTACTCTGACCCCTAATATTATACATGCAACAGCTGAACCGTGGAAGACAACATAGTAAATTTGATGTAGTCGTAGAAAATCCGGAATCCCCCCCGTAACTTAATCAGCAATACTGAAATGAATAAAAAACCAGAGGCAATTTAGGGGAGGTGTCATTTCTCACTACGATCGAAATGACAAATTACGGGTTTCAGAATAGTTACGAAGCAATCATAATTAGTTGTTAATCATCATTCTGCTGACTTAAACTCTGTTTCACACTGCCAGCATTGAGTAAATTGTGACTCTATCATTTCGCCACAGCCCGGACATTTCCATGCACTTTTTGAAGTTTCATTTTCATTCAGCACAGAATCAAGTAACAGCCGCACTTCCTCCAACTTTGCATCATCCATCACCCACAGTTCCGGCCAAGCGTCAAGAGGAGCGATTCCACCCACTACTCCGGCCAGTTGTTCCCGCAGAATGACACTTTCAATTTTATTTGCCTCGAGGACGCTTTTGGCAAAATGGACCAGATTCACATCCTGAGAACTGTAAACCTTTCGCATGTAAATCCTTTTGAAAAAAATATTATTTTTCGAGCAGAGAAAATTCGACCAATTTTGCGTCATTCTGCACAAGCTCTCCGGGTTTAAAAAGAACTTGTTCCACAATCCCATTGGCAGGCGCGACAATGGTGTGTTCCATTTTCATCGCTTCCATAACCAACAATGGTTGACCTGAACTTACTTCGTCACCAGCCTTAACCAGCACACGGATCACGTTTCCAGGCATTGGCGCGGAAAGGCGGTGATCACTCACTTCCTCACTCTGTTCAAAAGCTAAAGGATCCAGCCGTGTGAACAATGTGCGGCCGTCTTCATGAACCGCCAATAGTTGTGAATCATGTTGTAGAACAAGCAAATGATGTCCATATTCTTCGAGCCCCTCGCTGTTCCAGGTTAGATCCAGCAAGTCT